>OOBR01001469.1_pt1 | contig 13214 bp, 10 predicted proteins | sample 1671281 | NCBI WGS metagenome assembly OOBR01 (sample SAMN06348140, study PRJEB24527) | human gut metagenome | biome: human gut; feature: ankylosing spondylitis patient; material: feces | host: Homo sapiens | place: China | collected 2015-10
TACAATCAGCAGTTCTTTGTTCGTGGCGGTTATTACTATGAGAATAAATATCAGGGAAACCGTCAGTACTTCTCAGTCGGTGCTGGTTTCCGCATGAGTGTTTTCCAGTTGGATGCCGCTTATCTGATCAGTACGGTACAGAGTAACCCGTTGGACCAGACATTGCGCTTCTCCTTGTCGTTCGATATGGATGGAATCAAGAACCTTTTCAGATAAATGGATATGAAGATACGTGTAGGTTTTGGCTATGACGTCCACGCCTTGGTGCCGGACCGGGAATTATGGCTAGGCGGGATTAAGATCGAGCATACGTTGGGCCTATTGGGACATAGCGATGCGGACGTGTTGATCCATGCGATCTGCGACGCTTTACTGGGAGCGGCCAATATGCGGGATATCGGTTATCATTTCCCGGATACGGCTGGTGAATATAAGAATATCGATAGTAAGATCTTGCTCCGGGATACCATGAGGCTTTTAAGAGAGGCGGGCTATGAGTTGGGTAATATCGATGCCACCGTAGCCGCCGAGCGCCCTAAATTGAATCCCCATATCCCTCTGATGAAGAAAACGCTGGCCGAGGTCATGAACGTGGACGAGGAGGATATCTCTATCAAGGCTACGACCACGGAGAAGCTGGGCTTCACCGGACGGCAGGAAGGGATCTCGGCTTACGCTACGGTCTTGATACAGCGCATGGGATCGTAAACCAGAAAGTACTCCCTTTTCCTTCTTCCGACTCTACGCCGATCTTCCCGTGAAGATTCTCTAGGATCGTTTGGCAAATGGATAGTCCGAGTCCGGTTCCTTGGATAAAGGAATCGAATTTGGCGAAACGCTCGAATACGTGCGGGAGGTTCTTCCGCTCAATACCTTTTCCGGTATCTTTTACGTAAAAGTATAATCCATCTTCCCTCTCCTTGTATCCCATGCGGATAGCCCCTTGGAACGTGAACTTACAGGCGTTCGTGAGGAAGTTGGTGATCACTTGGGTCAAGCGATTCTTCTCGGAATAGATAACGCAATCCTGTTCAGGTATCTCGCAATAGAGAGTGACACCGTCTTTCACCCGGCTTTGGAAGGTCTGGTATAAGCTCCGGAATAGCGTGGATACGTTGAACTCGGAATAGATGAAATCCATTTGCCCGGCCTCGATCTTCGATAGGTCCAGGATATCGTTCACGAGTTGAAGGAGAAGCTCGTTGTTCGTCTCGATGATCTCGCAGAACTCTCTCGTCTCCTCGGAGTGGCAAGTTTCCGCTAGCAGGTTGGAAAAGCCTACGATAGCGTTCAGCGGGGTACGTATCTCGTGGCTCATGTTCGCTAGGAAGGCGGATTTCAACCGGTTGGATTCCTCTATCTTCTCCTTGTCCCTCAGTTCTTGTTCCATTTTTTTCCGTTGGTTGATGAGGGTAGTACCTCCGGTTAAGTAGGCGGGTTTTCCTTCCGGATCGGTTTTCCCTACGATCGCAAAGATCTCTATCCATGTATATTCAAGCCCTGTATCGTCTAAATAACGGATCTCCTCGTCGATCGATATGCTCTCGCCGGCGATTAGTTTATTGATCGCGTCTTGCATCTGTTCCAAGTCCTCGGGGTGAATGCCGCTATAAAACTCGTCCGCCGACATGCAGAATTGGCCGTCGGTTCCCTTGTCGCGAATGGATCTTTGGGTCAGGTAAATATTGTTACATTCGAGCCGTGCTTCTTTTACGTCCCATATCCATGTCATCATGTTGCTGGCTTTCAAGACGAGCTGGTATTTCTGGTTCAGGTCTTGCGCTTGGCGTGCGATTTGCAGCTCCTTGTCTTTGGCCTTTTGCTTTTGGATGAAGAGGCGGACCCGTAAGATCCCGATCGTTATCAATAACGCCAGAATGACGAGTAGGCTTATGATATGGATCTTGTATTTCTGTAAGAAACCGGGAGGCTCTTGGAAATACGTGGCGTTCGGGGGATATAGGCCGGGATCGATCTGGTGAAGCAATAGATGCTGGTAATTTAGGTAGGCCCTCGGGGTTTCCGCGGTCTGGATCGGGATTTCCTTACTATCTTTCCCCGAGAGGATCATTTCGATCGTGTTGACCGTCACCTGCGCATAATCCTCCGGAGAAACATAATATCCCCCGGCGAAATTCCCGTTTTCTGTTTGTACGTCTTGCAAGGTAAAGATTGGGGGGACGGAGAAACTATTGGTCATTTTCTGGACGTTATCGACTAGGTAACGATTCTCGTTATCCTTCCGGGTCCTGTACCATGAGTAATAAAGGACTCCGGTCTTATTGTCGAAAGAGGCCAGTCTGTCCAATAAGTTCTCGGTGGAAATGGAGGTGGTAGACAGTGGCTCGAATTGGATGCCCGGAAAATCTTTCCGTAGCACGGCCTCTACATCCGCTTTCGTTTGCTGGCTTATATAACGGCGGTCAAAAATAAAGGCCAGTTTGGTTAATTCCGGTTGTAGCTTTTTGATTAGCTCGATCGTTTGCTTGATATAGACTGGGTATTTTATAAAAGTGGCGTTATAGCCTTTTACTACGTCCGTGATGGGAACCAGCGTATCGAGCACGTTTTTATCTAGGTCTATCAGGTACTCTTCTTTCGGGTACATATAATCTCTGGCGTAGCAGATGATAGAGGGAATATCTTTCCATTCCTTGTCAAACAACGGGCGGGCGACAAGCCAAGAGGGATCTCCTATGCATACGACTAAGGTGGGTGGCACGGGAACTCTCTCTAGGATCATTGTTCTCTTCTCTTGAAACCCTTCCATAGTGCGGATACCGGGGATCTGTAAGGGAATCGCCTTTACGGTAAACCCTTCCTCCCCGAATTTTCTTTCTATATCAAGATAGGTCTGTTTTGTCCAGCTTTCCTCGAAGTTGATGGAGTGCAGTACGACGATCGACGGTTTCTCGCCGGAGCCTCGCGCGCTCATGTTCAAGTGGACCGTTAGTATAATAAAAATAAAAAGAATGATATTTCTCATGGCCGTTAATTCTAAGCGATATATGTAGCAAACGTGATTCTGGTAGCAAATGTAGTGATTCCGCTTTATTAAGCAAGAGGTTTGCCTGAAAATAAAGGTTTTATATGTAGTAAAATGGTAATAGTTCCATCTTGATAGGATAGCCTTTTCGCCCTTGTTTGCCTATTCGGAGATTAATACGTAGCTTTGAGCCAATAAAGTGGTATTTTTATGAAGAATAATGATTGGAAAGATCGATTAGGCGTGATGTACTCCACGAATCCCGATTTTCAATATAATACGGGAGATACGGAAGAGGAAGATACGTTGCCGAAGGAGAAACAAGCTTTGCGCATATCCTTGGATAAGCGGAACCGGGGAGGGAAGATGGTTACCTTGATCACCGGGTTCCGGGGCACTTCCGAGGATCTGACCGCCTTGGGGAAACTCTTGAAAGTGAAATGCGGCGTAGGCGGTTCCGCTAAGGACGGGGAGATAATCATCCAAGGTGACCTGCGTGCCAAGGTGTTGGATATCCTCCGGAAAGAGGGCTATTCGAAAAGCCGTACGATCTAATCCCCGATCGCTATGCTAACAATTTATAGGGCTTCCGCCGGGGCGGGCAAGACGCATAAGCTGACAGGGGAGTACCTGATGTTGCTCTTCTCCCAGCCGGGCGCTTATCGCCGGATCTTGGCCGTGACGTTTACGAATAAGGCGACGGATGAGATGAAAACCCGTATCGTTCAAGAACTTTATCACCTCGCTTCCGGCCGTGCGTCCGATTATATCCAGCTACTCTCTTCCGCCTATTCCTTGACGGAGCGGCAGGTGAGGGAGCAGGCCCGGAAGATTCTGGTCGCTATCCTGCACGATTACTCCGCTTTTAATATCAGTACGATCGACCGCTTTTTCCAGCAAACGATGCGTGCCTTTACCCGCGAGATCGGTTTGCAAGGCGGTTATGGCATCGAGATGGACCAAGAACTGGTCTTGACCGAGGCGATCGATAACCTGCTGGCCGATCTGGAGAAGCCGGAGAGCAAGGATTTGCTAGGTTGGCTGCTGCATTTCGCCGAGGACAAGATCGAGGATGGAGGCGGCTGGAGTTTGCGGCAAGACATCATGTCGCTCAGCCGGGAGGTCTTTAAGGAGAGTTATAAGGCATTTAGCGAGGAAGTAGGTAAGGATATCGCGGATAAGCAGGCGCTCGATGCCTATAAGAATGAGCTATACGCCATCATCCGCTCCGTAGAGGCGGAGGCGAGACGTTTAGGAGAGGAGGGAGTGGCGTTGCTGAAACAGTTTGCGTTACAACCCTCGGATTTTAAGGGGGGAAGCCGTTCCCCGTTTTTCTATTTCGAGAAGCTGGCGAGAGGTGAGATGAAAGAGCCGACTGCCACATTCCAAACTTTGCCGGATAATCCGGATGCCTATACGACCAAGACTACTCCACCGGGTCTCCGGCAGATCATCGGGTGTGTATATGAGGAAGGGTTGAATACCTGCGTAAAGAATATCGTATCCCTGTTCGCCAACCTGACGGCCTATAACACGGCCCGGGAGATCGTGCGTTATTATTATACGTTAGGGATCTTAACCGATATCTCCCGGCAAATCGCCTCTTACCGGGAAGAAAAGAATGTGATGCTGATCGCCGATACGACCGAGTTGCTGAATAAGGTCATCAGTGGCAGCGACGCCCCCTTTATCTACGAGAAGACGGGTACGCACGTAGATCATTATATGATCGATGAGTTCCAAGATACCAGCGGCATGCAGTGGAATAATTTCCGGCCCTTGGTGGAGGAGAGTCTGGCGAATGGTAGGGCGAACTTGATCGTTGGCGATGTGAAGCAAAGTATTTATCGTTTCCGTAACTCGGATTGGAAGCTATTGGACGAGCAAGTCCGCAGGGATTTCGAGGAGGAACAGGTCCGTGAGGAAACCCTGATGGATAATTGGCGAAGCTGCCGCCATATCGTGGAGTTTAATAACGCGTTCTTCACCGCCGCTCCGGCGATCCTGCAGGATCTATATAATGAGGCGTTGAAAAACTCCTCATTAAGCGAGGAAGAACGCACGGCCTTTTTCACGAAGATCATGACCGCTTATGATAAGAGTTCCCAGCGTGTCCCTCCCCCTTTCCAGAAGAAGGACGGACATGTACGGATCGATTTCTTGTCCGGCGATGAGGAGAAGAAGTGGGAGCAAGAGGCGATGGAGCGATTGCCGGCTACCTTGGAGCGCTTGCAGGATAACGGTTATGCGCTAAAAGACATCGCCATACTCGTGCGTACCAATCAAGAAGGCGCTTTAGTGGCTGATACGTTGCTAGCCTATAAGGAAGAGCATCCGTCCGACCGGTACAATTACGATATCATCTCCGATGATGCCCTGTTCGTGGGTAGTTCTCCGGCGGTCCGTTTCCTGATCGCCGTATTGCGCTATTTGCGAAATCCGGAGGACCGGATGAACAAGAAATTGGCGATGTATGCCTATCAAGTATTAACCGGAAAATTCGGGGAGAGCGAGGCGGATGAGTCTGTTTTCCAAAACCTTCAGTCTATTTCCCGGCAATCCTTGTACGAGGTAACCGAAGGGCTCTTCCGTAACTTCTCCGCTTACTTCCCGGAAACGGAACAGGTATTCGTGCAAGCCTTTCTGGATATGGTTTCCGAGTACGCCCAAAAAGAAAGCGCGGATTTGAACCGTTTCTTGAGATGGTGGGACGAGACCGGTTATCGAAAGACGATCGCTACCCCGGATGGGCAAAACGCTATCCGCATCTTGACCGTACATAAATCCAAGGGCTTAGGTTTTAAGGTCGTTATCATTCCTTTCGGGGACTGGGAGATCGACCATAAGCCGACAAAGCCCGTTATCCTTTGGTGCCACCCGGAGAAGAAGCCGTTTGACCGCCTGCACTTAGTTCCTGTCCGTTACGGACAGATCCTGAGTAGCACGATTTTCGCCAAGGATTATTTCAAGGAGCGCTTGCATGCTTTCATCGATAACTTGAACACCTTATACGTCGCTTTTACCCGTTCGAAAGAAGAACTGATCGTATTCTCCCCCCGTCCGAGGAAGATCAACAAGGAAGGTAAGGTTGAGAAGATAACTTCCATCGCCGATCTATTGTGGGCGGGGGTGGAGACGGATATCGAGGATGATACCTTTGAAAGGGGCGAATGGTGGCATCCAGCTTCGGGTAGAACGGCAGAAGATACCCTGGAGGAAATCCCCATGAGCCGCCTGTATTCCGTTTCCCCGGATGATCGTTTACAATTACGCCTGCATGGGAAAGGATTCTTTTTCGATAATGCCAGGCGGAAGCACGGTACCTTGATGCATGAGGTATTGAGCCGGATACGTACGCCGAAAGATATTCCCGCTTCGGTCGAAAGTTATCGGTTAGCCGGGGTGATTAACCGGGAGGAAGCGGCGGAGTTGATCAGCCGTCTGGAAGAATTATTGCAAGCGGAGGAGGTAAAGGCTTGGTATGATGGTTCCGCCCGTGTCTTGAATGAAGTGGATATCCTGTTCGGTAAAGGCTTGTCTAAACGTCCGGACCGGGTGATGATAAAAGATAACAAGGTAATTGTCGTGGATTATAAATTTGGCGAACGGCAAGATAAGCGCCATCCTAATCAGGTAAGAAATTACCTGCAATTAATTCGTAAAATGGGTTTCGAGCGGGTCGATGGATACCTTTGGTACGTAGAGTTAGGCAAAATAGAGGCAGTGAATAAGTGATATATTTTTGATATTCGGTAAAAATGAATATTTTTGCAGATTCTTAGTATAAAACGATACAGTCAAAGAAGAATGAAAGTACATAAAGAAGGAACCGGTTTACTGCTTACGTTGTTTACAATATTATTTATTGTGAATATAACTTTGTACCATACGGTAGGTAAGGGTATGCTGTTTTATTCTGTCGCTTTTGTTTCTACCGTATTGTTCCTATTGGTATTAAACTTCTTCCGTAGTCCTTTCCGCCGGTTTCCTTATGATTCGGAAGGCTTGGTGATCGCTCCCGCCGACGGTACGATCGTTGCCATCGAGGAAGTGATGGAGAACGAGATCCTTCATAAGAAGTGCCTACAGATATCTATCTTTATGTCTATCTTCAACGTGCATGCTAATTGGTTTCCCGTAAACGGTACCGTTAAGCATGTTTCCCACCAGAACGGGCGTTTTATGGCGGCTTATCTGCCGAAGAGTAGTACGGAGAACGAACGTTCGGCGGTCGTGATTACCACGAGGAACGGGGTGGATGTCTTGGCTCGTCAGATTGCCGGGGCGATGGCACGCCGCATCGTTACGTATGCCAAGCCGGGAGAGAAATGTCATGTGGACGAGCAAATGGGGTTTATTAAATTCGGTTCTCGCGTGGATGTCTACCTGCCGGTAGGAACAGAGGTGTTAATAGAGATGGATCAAAAAGTAACAGGCAATCAAACGCCTATAGCCCGTTTGTCAAAATGAGTATAAGAAAACATATTCCTAATACAATTACGTGTCTAAGCCTTCTGTCCGGTTGTGTCGCCAGTGTTATGGCCTTGCACGGAAATCTTTTATCTGCGTTGATTTGGATTATTATAGCCGCGGTCTTTGATTTCTGCGATGGCTTTGCCGCTCGTTTATTGAAGGCTTACTCGCCGATGGGAAAGGAATTGGATTCCTTGTCGGATATGGTAAGTTTCGGCTTCGCTCCGGGCATGGTGGTCTATTGGTTGTTGGGAGAGGCTTCTACGGCTTTGCCTTTTGGCTCTTTGAATACGTATATCCCTTATCTGGCGTTCGTGATCCCTACGTTTTCAGGTTTGCGTTTGGCTAAGTTCAATATTGATGAACGGCAAACTACCTCGTTTATCGGCTTGCCGGTTCCGGCGCATGCTTTATTTTGGGCTTCGGTGGGATATTCTGTTTTACCGGTTGTCCATGCGAATGAAGGCTTGTTCGTGTTGGTGACTGTTATCTTGGCGTTTATTACCTCCTTGCTGTTGGTGTCTGAGATACCGATGTTCTCGCTGAAGGTGAAATCCTTAGCGTGGAAGGGTAATGAGCTTCGCTATATATTGATCGCTTGTGCCATTATTTTCGTGGCGTTATGGGGATTCTTGGGAATCTCTGGAACCATCCTGTTATATATAGTCTTGTCTATTTTTAACAAAAAGGGATAAACAAGAATTCTTATCTTTGTGTTTGTGATAGTAAAGAATCATTTAAGTATCGGATTATGTTTAAGTTTTTGTTTGTAATATTCTTTTTCTTTATCCTGTTGGTGTTTCTGATGGGTTTCTCCATCTTGCGTACCTTTAAGAACATCTTTTTTGGTAGCGGAAACAGCACTCGTAAGGGAGAACAACGTCGTCAAACACTTCCGGACATCGTTCTACGACTACTACCGCCCGGGACGATGATGATGATCGTACACCTTATGTGCACCGTAAGAAGATATTCGCCAAAGATGAAGGGGAATATGTGGATTACGAGGAAGTTAAATAGAGCTTAGCGTCTTTGCTTGAAGAAACGCTGCATTTCTTCCGCGCACTCTTTTTCAAGGATACCTTTTTTGATAATCGCTTTCGGATGGAAGGCTTGAGGGGCGAATTTGGAGAAACCTCTTTTATCATCGGATGCCCCGTATACGATCGTGCTTAATTGTGCCCATCCGATCGCACCGGCACACATTATGCAGGGTTCCACGGTTACGTATAGACTACAATTTGTCAGGTATTTCGCTCCTAAGACTCCGGTGGCGGCCGTAATCGCCAACATCTCGGCATGTGCGGTCACGTCGTTCAAGCATTCGGTTTGATTATGCGCCCTCGCTATGATCTGGTTGTTGCAGACGATAACTGCTCCTACGGGAACCTCACCCTCGGACGCTGCCGCACGAGCTTCCACCAACGCTTGCTTCATGAAATATTCGTCATTGAAAGGATTCATCTTCTCATCTCATTTTCGTTGAAAAGAGTCGGATAATCCTCCTCCAAGGTCTTGAGGATGTGAGAAAGGATCGTCTCTCGGTACCAACGGGACTTATTCTCGATCTTGTAGCGTGAAAGGTAACGTTTTACCGCTTTATGCTCTTCGTCATTCAGCATAAAGGTCACTTTGTGTACCCTCGGATGATTGGGGTGAGCCGATGAATATTTACGTTCTTCTTTCATACATTTGCAAATGTACGAGTGAATAGCCGAATAACAAAGAAAATGGCTATATTTGTGCAAATTAATGCGATGAGATCGGAAGAGCGTCGTGTAGGGAAAGAGTGTAGATCTCGGTGAAGGTGAGTCTGAGGCTCGTGCCTATCTGGTAAAACATGGATATAACGTGTTGCATACCAATTGGCATTGGCATCATTATGAACTGGATATTATCGCTGTCAAGGAAGATGAGTTAATCGTGGTGGAGGTAAAGACACGCTCTGAGGATTTTTTGCTTTCACCGGAAGATGCGGTAGACACCAAGAAGATTCGGAGGATTGTCGCCGCTGCGGATGCCTATGTCCGTTATTTTAATATAGACTTACCAGTCCGTTTTGATATCGTGACATTGATCAAGAAAGAGACGGGTTTCCTGATCGACCATATCGAAGATGCTTTCTATGCTCCTTGCCGTTAAAAGATAAAAGTTATGAATATAGAAGAAGTACGTGAATACTGCCTTTCCTTGAAGAATACCATCGAGTGTTTCCCGTTCGATGAGGTATCGCTGGTCTTTAAGGTAGAGAATAAGATGTTCCTGCTGCTTCCTTTGGATGCGGAGGAGCCTCATGTCTCCTTGAAATGTAGTACGGATTATGTGGAAGAGTTACGGGAACATTATACGGCGGTTGAGCCAGCTTACCATTTTAATAAGAAATACTGGAATAGCATTTATCTGGACCGGGATATGGAAGACGAGGAGATTAAACGCTGGATCTTCCATTCTTACCGGGAAGTGATCGCTAAACTACCAAAAAATATAAGGGAAATTTATAATGATGAGCACTGATAATGAATCTCCCCGCATCTTGCGTGTGGCGGAAACCGCTTCTACGAATAGCTTGCTTCGTGAGTTGGTCATCAAGGAATCTCTTGCGGAAGGAAGTGTGGTCGTTGCCGATTTCCAGACAGCCGGACGTGGTCAGATCGGGAATACTTGGGAGTCTGAGGCGGGAAAGAACTTGATGTTTAGCTTAGTCCTGTACCCTACGTGCATCCCTGCAAATCGCCAATTCTTGATTTCTCAAATAGCGGCCTTGAGCGTAAAAGAAACGTTAGACTCATATACGGATCATGTCACGGTGAAATGGCCGAATGATATTTACTGGAAAGATAAGAAGATTTGCGGAATGTTGATCGAGAACGATCTATCAGGGCATAATCTATATTGCTCCATCATCGGGATCGGCATAAACTTGAATCAAGCGGTGTTTCGGGGAGATGCTCCGAATCCTGTTTCCTTGTTTCAAATAACAGGCAATGAAGTAAACCGGGAAGAGGTTTTAGATCGTTTCCTCTCAATATTCTATCGCTATTATTTATCTCTCCTCCAAGAGGAATACGAGGATATTCGTATCCGCTATCAATTAGCATTGTATAGAAGGGAGGGCTATCATGCCTATAGGGATGAGGCGGGAGAATTCGAGGCCTGTATCCATGATATAGAATCAACCGGGCATCTTTTGCTAGCGTTACGGGATGGAAGCATCCGTCGTTATGCTTTTAAGGAGGTGTCTTATTGTAAGTGACCTCTTCGGGCGCGAATCTGGGATTTTTGCGAGGGCTTTCTCCTATGTTCTTCTTTCCTTCTAAGTAGCTCGTTTATAGAATCTCTTTTCATGTTAGTAGTTTGAGTGATCACAAAAAATGAACGAATTTGAAGGATGAGGCTTTTGACGTAGGTCTGATTGGGATGATGTGTATTGGGATTGGGTGTGTGAGGAAGGCTTGGTAACGGGCGAGGATTTTGGGAGCAGTTATACTTACTTGGTTGGGGAAGTATATATCCTTTGGCACTTATAATATATATCCTATGGGGAGGTAAATAGTACTTTGTATCCTTTCAAGATACGGTAATTCCAGTGGAAGTAATCTTTATAACATGAATAATAATGTACGTGTACATTAATTTATGTTGATTGGTGGTTGAGGGATTATTATGCTTGGCCTTGGTTCGAGAATGGCTTTTATGGAGTGGGGGATATAGGTAAGGGATGGGTAGTTCGTGGTTATAATCCGCTATTTCGTAATGAATAGCCTATTTGATTGATAAGAAAGCGTGTAGGATGACAAAAAAATAATAGGGAAGATTTGCGCGAATCGAAGAAACGCGTACCTTTGCAAATGATAGATAAAGTCGGCTGTCAGTATTATGGTTTTGTGAAGGCAGCCCAAAGAATGAGCTTATTACACTTTAGTATTAATATTAAATTATTTAATTATGAACAAAAAGTTTTCTACTTTTTTGTGCGCTAGCTTACTTTTAGCTTCAGCATTCACTACTGCGAATGCGGCAGATTTGACTGGCGTTAACAATGGTGCGGATGCTTTTATGGTATCAAAATTGGATAAAGCTGCGTTAAGCGGTTTGTATCAATTAAGAGTAACCAGCACCGCTGCAGGCAACACGACAAACGGTGTCCTTGCTATAGAGAATGGCAAGTATGTTGTCAAAGCTTCCAATTACAATTTACTGAATTCATTGTGGTGTATTACGATTACGGAGCAAGGTCAAGGTAAAGAGCCTATCTATGACTTCGTGAACAAAGCTACAGGTGAATTTTTGGCGATCAATGAGGCTGATGTTCAGGGCTTGGCGGTAAACGCTACTTCCGGGGCTCTTCAAGTTGGTGAAACTTACGGCGGTTGGGCTTTTGCTAGAACTTACAAGGAAGTGTTGGAGAAAAATCAACCGATGTTTACTTATCAAGAGGCTGACTATGTTCTTATCTTGTTGGAAGATAATGGTGTGTTAAAAGCTAAGAAAGTTTTAGCTAGTGAAGCTAGAGATTTAACTGATGCTGTAAAGTTTACTGTGTACGACGCAGGTACTTACGTGTTGAGTGCAGATGAGATTAACGCTTATTTGAAAGATAATAAGAATGTTCTTAATTTCAATCAGGATGCTAATGCTGACGTAAACCCGTTTACGACTAAAGCGTTTGTCGCAAAAGAACTAAAGGGTGGTCTTGCTGCTGATCACAATTTCGTTTATGTGACAGATAAAGAGAATGAGAACTCTTATTTGAAAGTTGATACCGCTGCTAATGGTGTAGGTATCCAATTCTTGAAGTTTGGCTGGACAAATGCTGAAAAAGAGCCGAACAAAGATGTAGAGAATTCAACGTTGGCTAATCAACATAAGTTCTTGTTCTCTTACAAACCTTCTACAGATAGCTTGTTTATCCAAGTAAAGCAGGTTCGTTATAAGAATGAAAAGAATGCCGAAAAATATTGGAAAGATGTAACAGATATTAAGAACTATGGTTCTAAGTATGTAGGAGTTTCTGATACTGACGTTAATTTAGATAATAACGCTGTAGCTGAGATGCCTGGTGATGCAGTTGCTCCTTCTCAATTGTTCGTTAAGTTGCAGAACTTTACGGTAGCTGACAGAATTGCGACAATCGGTGCTAGACCAATCAATACACATATCGGTTTTGGCTTGAAGGGTTGCAATGCTGCAAGTGACAAGACATCTATTGCTAACGGTTTGTATATCATTAAGAACGCTAAGGGACAAGTTCTGGCTGCTCCTATTCATGAGAATGATAACGTAGGTCACAACCAGGTTGAGTGGGTTACTTTGGATGAGCAAGATCCTATGCACATGCCAGCTTATCAATGGGTAATCACGAAGACTTTGAACTCGGAAGCTTCTCAGGCTACATCTCCGATTAAGGTGGTTAACCGTGAGTTCTTAGAGACTTATAACAATGTTCAATTGAGATTGAATGACAAAAATGAGATCGATGCTTCTTATGATCTTTTGGATGGGGTTACTTTTGTCCAGATCACAGACTCTGCCATAATCAAGGATAAGAAGTTGGGTTATAAGTATCTTGCTAAGAACGAGTTGATCGTTAATAAGTATAAGTTCAACTATTTGAATCCGTTCACTCAAGATTATTGGATCGCTAACGGTGCAGACAAAGATTCTTTGATTTACGTGAAGGAGGCTGCTAACGAATATACCTTGACTGAAGGATCTACCGCTGAGTATGGTATTGATGTTGACGCTACATTATTAA
>OOBR01001483.1_pt1 | contig 13094 bp, 9 predicted proteins | sample 1671281 | NCBI WGS metagenome assembly OOBR01 (sample SAMN06348140, study PRJEB24527) | human gut metagenome | biome: human gut; feature: ankylosing spondylitis patient; material: feces | host: Homo sapiens | place: China | collected 2015-10
AACTAACTCGCAATGAATTAGTTGCCTTAAATTTTATTATTTTAGGAATATCCCTAAATAAATACCTTGCAATATTTCACGAAAATAAATACTCTCCAACAAATCACGATCTGTCAAATCTGATGACTCTTCCAAAAAACGCTCCTTATATTCCAACCTGATTTTCTGATGTTTAGATATATTCAGAGCTATATTTTTAGTCATAATCAGAATATAGGCATCAAGTTCCCTTTTATTATCAATCCATATACTTTGCTGCTCCCAAAGTTTAGTAAAAACTTCCTGAGCTACATCTTCTGCATCCAGTTCTGATTTTAATAAACTATAAGCCAAATTCTTTACTTTAGAATAATTGACCTCAAACAACTGCAAGAATACGCCAACATTTCCTGAGGAGGGTTCATTTCTCATAACTTCAATATAAAAAAGAATATCAACCGATGAATAAAACAAATATGCTAAAAGATACCATTAAAGTCTACAAATCTCAGAAAACTATATACCCCAATCCATTACCGGTATAGAAAAAGGTACGAAATCCTTTTTCAGATCCCGCACCTTTTTATTTATCTCTCAAACTTACAAATACAAGTTAAACTCTGTAACATACTTATTGCTACTTTCAGAAGACAAAACCTCATATTTAAGAAATTTGAAAGATGTAGGAGATTTAAATTTTATATATAAATCCGCCCCACTGATAACCTTCACATCCAAAGTTCCTAAAGAACGCCAACTACCTCCATCTTCAGAAACAGAAACTGCAATTTTTTTAGGTGGATACCAAGAAAATTCAAAATGAATATGCATGCCTTGTACCTCTTCTAACAACTGTGGCAATTCAGCAATGAACCAAAGTTTATTATTTGCCCCATAGGCAGTAATTCCAGAATAAGTACTACCATCAAGAATTGAACTTGGATTACCTTCAACACCCGGAGAAGTCGTAATCTTCCATCCTGTTCTTTCTCTGCTAGCCCACATAGGATCCGGTTTAGACACTTGTTCCAAAACATTAGAAGTCTTAATAATATTAACATCGATCTTATTGGTTTCTGCATCTCCGTTGAGATACTCATTCTCCTGTGTAGCAGAAGCTGAAATAGAAATTGAATACTCTTCATCCTTATCGGTAATTTTCAGAAAATCATCTGAAATTTCACAAATAATCTCTTCTGAAACCAAGCTCCCAGCAGGAATCACAATTGAATTAGATGAAAAAGCTATGTTACTCAATAGACTTTCATCCAACCCTTGCACATTCAGCGTAAACTCTGCATCTTCTTTCAACACTTTATCCAACTGGACAGTAAACTTGAAAGCCATCTTATCTTCATTAAGAATCTCTCCATTAGCATAAATACGTGTAAAAGACAGATTATTTCCGCTTTCCCCCACCAAAGCTACATTAGAAGAGAAAGATGCCTTATTAAGGAGCATTTTAACTGAAACAGGCTTTACAAATTCACCGTTACTACCATGAATAGCAGCAACATTCACCTCTATCTCATACTTCTGTTCGGATAAATCATTGATAAAAGAAAAATCGTCCAATAATACAGACTGTTCCACTTCACCAGCAGGTATGGTTACCTGTTGAGGAAGATTTATTTCCTCACCTGAAATATTCTTAAACGTATAAGCCAAATCTACAGTAACCTCATTAGGAGAAGCCGTAGCCAACTGAACCTTGAAAGCCACTTCCTTATCAACATTCAGAGTTCCATCTGCTGCATAAGTAACCTGATAACTGCCATTCAACGGATCTTCCGAATTTGGAAGAAACAAAGATATAGCAGTATTTGGATAATCAACCAAATCCAATGTTTCATCTTCCTGACAAGAAATAGCCAGAAAAGGTAATAATGCAAAAAATAAATATTTATACGACATAATTATATCTTTCTAATTTAATGTATTATCTTACAAATCTTCCGGATAACGGTAAGGAGTAGGATCATTCTTTTTATAAAAAATACTTGGTGCTTTCAAAGGGGAACCATAAAGAGTCTTAACACCACTCAATTTAGAGAATACCGACTCATACTTATTCGGACTAGGAGCAAATCCCATAAACCAACCATAGTCCTGATCTATAAGACTCTGAGCTCCATATTCTCCCAAGCTTCCTATACCCAAATTAAACTCGATAGCCATACCTGCGCATTCTTTAAATGTCAATTCCCCAATAGGTCTTGCAGCACTACCATAATTCGGTACTACAATATCAATCCAGTTTTTAACATCAACACCGTCTACAATGGTTTCTCCATACATTGCTCCATAATCAAAAACAGTGACTAACTTATCCGGCATAACTAACTTTGTTTCATAGCACAATCTTGCAGCTGCTTCTCTACCATGAGTTGTAATTGCTGGATTGTCAAGGTCATCAGGACCTGGTTCCGTAGAATATTCATCATCAAAATTAACTCCATCAAGGTTGTATGCCTTACAATATTGAGCCAATTCACGTGCAAAATCTTTTGCTCCTTGCTTTGAAAGTTGAGCAACTCCTGCTACATCATGATTACCCAATATTCCTAATAATACCTTAATGCCACGCTTGCGCAATGGTTGCAAAAGCGTTTCATTATTATCTAACAAATACTGAACATTCGGATTACATTTCACATAAGGACGTCCGGCCTCTGCATCATAGTTGATATTTGCGGCAAACAATACTACAACATCCCAAAGATATTTTCCATTCTCCAACTGGAAAGAAAGGGCATTTAAAGGATTTACATCATTTACTTCAAAAAACAGAAATCCTTTTACCACATCTTCTCCTTTAAAAACATCACCCGATTTTCTCATATCTTTTATGAGATAAACACAGTGACGACTTTCTTCATCCTTGATTGTTATATCTGAACTACTTTCAACAACAGCAAGAGGCAAAGCATAAGTCTTCTCTGCTTCCAATTTGTCATCCGCCGTAATTGTCACCTCTACTTCCATTTCTTTAGTTTTTCCATCAGCAATTTGTAGCACGCCATTATTTGCCAATGCAACTAAAGTTCCCGGAAACATTTCAAAGTCAGTACCATGCAGCTGATTATACGTAGCCAGATAAGACTCATCTATGAGTACCTTAGCTGAAGAGGAAGAAGTTGCCTCTTTAGTCAGATTCATCTTCACCACAGTGGAATATTTCTCCGTATATAACTCCACTACATTAATTGACTTATTAGACTTTCCATCAGCTAAAAATGCACAATTTTCATAAATGCCATCTAAAGTCGATTCATCAAACTGTTTTCCTATTTCCAAATCATCTGCACAAGAAGAACATAGTGATGCCCCTACAAAGAACAGAGCACCCAATAACAATGTATGTATATTTTTTCGTTTCATATGTACTCTATATTTAGTTTGCAATTATTTTACCGGAGGAAGTTCCACATTTACCCATGTCGGAGCTCCAGAAGCAGTAATGTCATTTCCGTTTCCTGTATGATCCTTAATAGCACTACCTGTTCCTTCATTAAACTTCCAATATGCTACCAATCCTGAAGCATGTGGATCTACTTCATATGGATTCTTTGCTATTTCCTCACCTGTACGCTGGATATTCCAAATACGCACTTCTGAAATATCACCAGGCAGCCAGCGCGTATTATCGTATGACTTGCCAATATAACATCCAGATGTTAAATTCAAAGCATAAGTGGCATTCTCATCCGAATATACTTTTACGCCATCCTTGTAATAGATACGTTCGTGAGTACCTGCATCATAAACGACAGCAATATGCACCCACTCTTTAGTCGGCAAACCTGCAACTGCATTCGGAGCAGGAAAATTCCCGCCGGGAGCAACACATTGCAACTGGTCACGTGGACGGTCAGCATCTCCAATACGTAAAAGGAAACGACCTTCAATACCAAATATAGAACTCAATGCGTTATCACGCCCAGCTTCCCAATCATCACTGCGCAATAATGCTTCCACAGTAATCGCATTTACATTGCTCATATCTGTCTTCCATGAAATAGGGAAATATATTTTCTCAATATTAGCTACCACATTGATCAATGCCGCACCCTTGAATATAAAATAAGCAGTTCTTTTACTATCAAGTACCTCGATATCCGCATCCGTTATTGTAACCGGTAACACATAGCGTCTTGACTTGTCCAACTTATTTGTGTTTTTAAAGTTAACAACAACATCATCACTACTGATATCTCCCGCTTTAATCGTAACCGACTTGACCGGAATCTCATAATAATCAGCAGCCAAAACCTGTGCGTTATCATTAAAAGCCAAATTATAAGCAGCAGTCAATTGCGGAGCAGCATCAAAAGAAATATTCACCTCTCTATCCAACGGATCAGCCAAGCGATAAGATATGGACCGGGTAGCTTCCGAAATGGTCTCTTTAATCAACAAATCATCCCTAACTTGCTGGGAAGTGACAAATACCTTATTATCATAATGGTGTTCATCATCAATATCATTATTTTGGCAACTTCCCAATACTAATGAGCAAAAAGAAAGGGAAGCAAACATATACTTATGTAATTTCATATCTTCTTCTATTTTGACGGATTCATTATACTAATAACCTCACGAATTGAAGAGAACGTATTATTATAATAATCATCCTGTACATTCATAACAAACATTCCTTTTCTTTCAAATCCAGTTGACGCCTGCACATTCCACCATGCGGCTCCCTGAGTAGCTAAAGTTTTATTTCCTTCAGAGTCAACTGTATTCCAATATCCTACCACCTGATTCTTGTCATCCGGCTGCGGTAGTTGAACACACGCAATAAAACGGTCAGCAGGGACAGGGTTTATCCCTTCATACAATTCTTTCGCATCTTCTCCTGCCTGAACAGCCAATAACGCCTTGACACTTAAATCATCACCATTTGTTGACAAAGCTGTTTTAAGAATAATATAATCAGCCAACCCTATTATTCCCATATTTTCAGCTGTAAGATATTGTACATTAGTATAAAAGAACAACGACTTATCGGATGCTTGCTTCCACTCTTTCAGTTTATTCAAGAAGTTTGTCTGACGAGATGTATATACCTCAAGCTCCTCACCTTTCAAGCTAACCAAAGAACGACCGGTATAATCAGCAATAATACCATCATAATTATCCGCTAAAGCAAGCATCTCATCTGTACGTTTGTCCAAATAAGCCCGACCTTCTTCTTCCGTCAAGTCAGGATTAGCTTTCTTCATCTCCTTCCATTCTTCCTCAAATTTAGAAAAATCAATACTGTACACCACCTTCGTACCTTTCTCTCTGACTATTCTTATTTCGTCCAGCATATTTCCGGACAATTTATCCGGATTATTCAAACTGATATAGTCGATACTGTCAGGCAAAGCGGACAATCTTTCGGCCTGTTTGGAAGGATCTGCCACATTCTCCACAGATACTATAGTCAATTTATGCTCACTTGCTTTATAAATATTCAGATCTTTCAGATAATCAGCGTATAGTTGAGGATTTTGTTCTTCAAGCGAAGGAGTATGTATATCCAGACTCTCCACATCCGTCCAGTCCTCACAAGAACAGAATGAGAGTGACATAGTCATGCATATCGCAACACACAGTCCGCTATATCCAAATGTATTTTTCATAAACATTATCTACTTTATTATATTACTTTGTTTTTTTAGCCCACCAAAGATCACGTCCCATATCATCCCGGCCACCCAGATAAGTAGCCACGGCGTAATTTATATTTACAGGATTATCTCCATATTCCGATGCTGGATAAGGAATACGCCGCGCACCTCTTTCCGAGTCAACGATACCGCCACTCTTATTACCGGCCGCAGTAGCAGGAATCAGATGCGGGTAGCCGGTACGACGGTAATCCGCCCATGCCTCATTACCCAACTGCCAGTTAGCGATCCATTTCTGAATGATAATACGCTCCTGTTTTTCTTCTGGTGAAGCAGCATTATCCCATTTCACAGTGATTCTGGACAAGTCTCTGTCATAAGAATTCTTTCCGTCTGGATCTACATAAGTTTCAGGGCGTAAAGTCTCGTTATTCAGATATTCCTCTGCTCCGTCCGCCCCCCACTGTTCGAATGACAAGCGAATACCGGTATTGTAAAACTCACCGGCTTCACCTCCCATATTGAAATTATAGATAGCCGCCGCTTCTGCACGCAGGAAAGCGACTTCCGCAGCATTCATCCAATATAACGGATCATTCGGCTTCATATTAATTCCGGAATATTTGTGTCCGGTAGTTTCAAGCACCGGGATAATAATACCTCTACGCAATCCGACATACTCATGTCCTTTCCATTCCGACTTGACAAAATATTTTTCCCGCCGAGGGTCTTCATAACCATTCATATAGCAGATAATATCGGCTGCTACATGTGTATCTCCACCTGTCAAACAGGCGCTATTATCTTCTTTGTGAACATCGACATGATTGTATTCCTTAGCCACATAAATAGGGTTATTTACAGAACCGGAGAAATAACTCCATGCCGCATTATCTGTATTCTGTTCGATCACACCACCGTTTTGGGGGTCAACAGCTTCTTCCGCCATCTTCTGTGCTGTCACCTTGTCAACATTGGCTATGCGAATAGCCAGACGAAGTTTAAGCGAATTGGCAAAACGAATCCATTTTTTCACATCACCCTGATAAATGTAGTCGGCCGAAGCAGTCAAACGGTCATTCGGATGCTCATTCAACACACCGATAGAATGATTCAGTTCTTCAAAGAATTTATTATAAACTTCCTGTTCCGAATCATACGGAGTTGTTATAGAACCATCCGCTCCTATTTTAGAATACGGAATCGGTCCGTAAGCATCCGCAATACGATGCATGGCTGCAACCTTTATAATTGTCGCAATAGCCAAAGGAACCGGGTTGTTCGTATTTTGTGATACTACCTCTACAATACTCAAGTTGGAATAAAGTACCGGAAGTACCTTATCACTTTTCAGAAAAACATTTGTCCAGCCATCTTCAGGGTTAAAGTTCGAAATCGTACGTTCCCATGATGCTTTGGAATCGGCAAAATATCCTCCCATAGGACCGCCCAGCAAACAATCTGTAAACTGTGCCGTATTGACATCCGGAGAGACCACACAACCGGCAAGGTTGTTCATGGCCGAACCCAGCGCATAGTCGTCGGCAGACAAGTCGCCTGGTTGGTAAGGGTTTGAATTGATATCCTCATACTTGGCGGTACAGGATGACACAGCCGCCATTAATGAAGCGAAAATAAATGTATTTAATATCTTTTTCATAGTCACTTTTATTAGAATTTGAAATTCAGACTGAAACCTACATTACGCAAAGAAGGCATCATGAAGTTGTCGATTCCCTGATAGAAATTATCTGTCGATGCCACAGCCTCCGGATCGAAAGGAGCCTTGTTGTAAATCATCCACAAGTTGCGACCTATCAATGAAACTTTAATGTCACAGACATTAGCCAGCCATTTTCTCGGAATAGTATAACCTATCGAAGCCTCCTGCAAACGAACGTTGGTAGCCGAATAAGTATAATACTGCGGCACAGCGGTGCTACCTACTGTTGTATACCAATTCTCCGGATTAACTCTGTCATTTCCATTAATCAATACAAAACCATTATCACGCGCATCGGCTGAAGCCTCGGAAACGCCAAACTTATCAAGTATAGCCTGTGTTCTTGAGAATACTACACCACCCAGACGAGCAGAAATCATGAATCCTACATGGAAATTCTTCCACATAAAGTTGTTACGCCATGCAAGATTTCCCTTCGGCAATACACTTCCCAACTTGATATAAGAATCGGGGTTATCTATTTTCTGAGTATATACGTTATTCGATTCATCCATATAAATAGCACCGTTAGCGTCACGACGTAAATCTGTACGTGAATATAAATCTCCCATACTGCCACCTTCACGCAGGATAAAACGTAAATCTGCATATCCGCCCATATCAAGTGAAGGTATGGAGAAAAGCTGCCCGGTTATAGGATTGATAACATTGTCCGCCAAAGATTCAATCTTGTTCTTATTCATTGAATAAGTCAAACCACTCATCCATGTGAAATTACGCCATGTATTTTCAAAATTCAGAGCAAGCTCTATACCTTGATTGCGTACGCTACCGGTTTGAATATACATTTTTGAATATTTATTAATCGGAAGTTGCGGATTAAAAGTCTGATTTTCAGTTTTTGCATTATAATAAGTAGCATCCAACTCAAAATATTTCAAGAAACGAGCATTAAAACCGATTTCAAAAGAATTAGTACGTTCCGGTTTCAATGAATACATCGGATATTGAGTCAGTACGCTCCATTGATTGGCAGAAGTGCTCCATTCGTAGCGCGGATTGGCAAGATAACGTTGGAAAGCCGAACCGACAGAGGCAAACGAACCACGCAGTTTAAGATAAGACAAATAATCTTTATTCAAATTAGGCATCAGTTCTGAGAGAACAACAGACAAACCTACTGACGGATAGAAGAAGCTCTTTGATGTAGAATTAGGTCCGGCTAATTGTGAAGGCCAGTCATTACGTCCGGTAAGCGTCAAATAATAAGTACTCTTATATCCCAATTCAGCAGAAGCATAAATAGACTGAGTCTGCTCTCTCCATCCTTCTTGCAGACGACGGGCTTTCTGGCTTAAATTCTGAATAGCGAAATAATTGGTCAAACCGACCTGCTCACCCGGAAATGCATCACTGCCATCAGCAATTCCACCGCGGACTGTCATTAGATCTGATCGCACATCAGTAAATGATCCACCGATATTAGCACTCAGATTCCAGTCTTCACCAAAGTTCTTATTGATACTTACCAGAAAATCTGCATACAATTGTTTGTCCGAAGTCTTGGTTATACCGTACAAACCACGAGAAGAACCTTCCGTAAGCTGTGTATTGGTAGAAGCATAAAATTTCTCTGTATAATCATTATTGGCATTATCCAGACTTACGCGTCCTGAAACAGTCAGCCAATCCAATATTTTATAATTCAAACTTGCGCTCAACATATAACGGTCTTTCTTATTCTCACGCAAGTTGCGGTAATTCACCCAATATGGATTCTGCATCGTCATTGCAGCATCACCGATCGACCAGTTTTGAAGATAAACTTTACGTGCCGGATCATACAGTTCGTACAACTTCGCATCTTCCCAGTCATTACCGCGAGGATATAGGTAAGCTCCCACTAACGGGTTATTATATTCTCCCTGATTCACCATATTGCGGTCATTTTGCAAAATATAGCTGGCAGCTATATCAAGAGTCATCTTGTCGTTCAAGAAAGAAGTGGTATTGCGTACGCTGAAATTATAACGACTGTACTTATTGTTAGGAGTAATACCTTTTGAATTGATGGCAGCAGCCGATGCATAAGTTTGATTTTTTTCTGTACCGGTAGAGAAAGAAACACTTTCCGTGTTGATAATACCAGTCTGGAAATAATCATCCTTAGGATCATAGCCACGATAATTAGCTACTGTTAATTTTTCTCCCCAACTACGGTCTGAACCATCCAGGAAGCTTCCTCCTACACCGGTTCCATAACGGGTTTGGAAACGAGGCATTACGAAAGGCTGATTGAACTCCATACTTGAATTTACAGATATGCTAACCTTACCGACTTTTCCTTTTTTAGTTGTAATGATAATGGCACCATTGGCAGCTTCCGAACCATACAATGCAGCGGCAGCGGCACCAGTCAGAACCGACATAGATTCAATATCATCCGGATTGATATCTGCAATAGGCTCGGTAGCTCCCTGAGAATCAAATTCTTTTCCCCCACCTTTGCTACTACCGGCAAACATCGGGACACCGTCTACTACGTACAATGCATTGGAAGATTGCATAATGGATTTTGTTCCACGCATTACAACTTTAGATACGCCTCCGACTCCTGATGAAGAAGCATTAATTGTGACACCCGCCACTTTACCGTTAAGGGAATTAACAAAGTTGGCATCTTTATGTTCTGTCACCGCGTCTGTATTAACCTGCTGTACATTATAGCTCAATGCCTTTTCTGCACGCTTGATACCCAATGCAGTAACAACCACTTCGTCCAAAGTCTGAGTATCTTCTTTAAGGATTACATGTATAGATGATTGAGTACCTACCTTAATTTGTTGTGAAACATAACCTATATAAGATATATTCAAAATTTCATTTTTAGCCGCTTCGACCGTGAAGTCTCCATTGATATCACTAATCGTTCCCTTACCTGTGGACATTGCAGCTATATTAACTCCAATTAGAGGCTCACCCGCTTCGTCTACAATAGATCCCTTCACTGTTACTGTGACTGAACCATTATTTACCTGGTCTTGTTTCGTTAAAATGATTTTAGCATTGGCAATTTCAAAATTAATGTGTAATGGAGTCAATGCTTTTTTCAACAGTTCATCAATAGTAGCCTGTTTAACTTGAACCGATATTTTTTGTTCCAAATCAAGATTATTATACATGAATGTATAATTCGTCTTCTGTTCGACTATCTCAAGAAAGACTTTAAGCGTTTGTTCTTTCAAAGATAAATCTATTCTTTGAGAATTTTGGGCACTCAAAGACTGAAATATCAATAAGAAAAAAAAGATATTAGCAAGTATCCTTTTTGTTATTTTTCCCATAATATTATGACTAAGTAAAAAAAGAAATGATTAATTTTATATATGCTTTTATAGAAAACATGGAAAAATATTTTTCATGTTTTATTTATATTTTCACTTATATCTGATGTTCACCTCCTCTCCGTTTATCTGGTAATCAATTGCTGTTATTCTATTTATTAGATCTAATATTTCTCTTAATGATTCACTTTTCAGAACAAATCCATATTTAACAGACGAATCCGAATTTTCTACGTGGATATTTACTCCATACCATTTTTCCAACTTCGCAAACACTTCTACCGCCGGAGTATTTTCAAACCTGAGCATATTCTGTGTCCATAAACACTCCATTTCAACATCACAGGGGAATAGTTTCCATGATTGTCTGTCTCTCGGTATCTGTACCTGCTGACCAGGTTCTAATTGTACCCTCTCTACAGCATTCTCCACCGTGACAGCTCCTCTGAGCAAAGAAACAGTTGCCATTTCTTCATCCGGATAGGCAGAAACGTTGAAAGCTGTACCGTGTACCACAATATTAATACCTTCTGCTTTAACAGTAAAACTATGCTCATCATCTTTGGTTACATCAAAAAAAGCCTCGCCTTTAAGAGTCACCTCACGATTATCACGATTGAATACGGAAGAATAGCTGAGATAAGAATCCGAATTAAGCCAAACTTGAGTCCCATCCGGAAGAAATATTTGTGTTTTTTGTCCTCTTTCTGCAAATACGGTAAAAACATCCTCTTGCCTGTTGAACTTTCCTGAAAAGTAATAAAATGATGCTGCCGAAACAAGAAGCGGTATCAGAATTGTAGCCGCAATTCGTGTCCAGGAAAAATTATGCGAAGGTTTGTTATCCGTTATCTGATTTTGAATATTATTAAGAACCCTGAATTTAACAGCATCATCCATCACCGGAATTTGCAGGTTTTGCTCCTTCCACAAAATATCCAATGCAGAGTCCATAGCTTCATCTGTTGCTTTTTGAACTTCTGATTTAAGGACTGTGTATTCGGCCGGACTAATTCTTGCTGAGAAAAACCGTCGCAATAAAACTTGGAGCAAATTATTTTTCATATTTCTGTTTTATAAGAAATACGCAAAATCCCCCAAATAGTCCCGACTCAATTTACATGTTATAAAACATAAATTAAAATTCGTTCCTTAACAATAGCAAGACTAATAACAAATAATGCAAGAGAGATAATTCTGATTTCAAAGTCTTCAATGCAAGAGTCAATTGATTCTTCACTGTTTTTTCCGAAACCCCCATCTTTTCGGCAATATCTTTAATCGAACATCCTTTTTCACGACTCAACTCAAAAATCACCAATTGCCTACTACTAAGTTTCTTTTTAGCTTCATTCAGTTTATCAAGAAATTCATCAAAATAAACTTCATTTTCTGTATAATTTTCTGTATAATTCTGATATGCGTCACTTTGAATATAAACTTCAAATGCAACACTATCAATTTTCTTACGAAATGAATCTATGATAAGGTTATGTGCAATAGTATAAAGATAGGATTTAAATGAAGTCTCTAAAGAAAGATTTTCTTTAGTCTGCCAAATCCTCAAAAAGGTTTCTTGCAGAATATCTTCAGCGTCATCAGGAGATTTAGTCAAGTTCAGCACAAAACCATAAAGCAAATCCGCATACATAAAGTACAGACGGGTAAAATCTTCATACGAACCTTGTTTTACCTTCTTTATCAAGTCTATATGCAAGTGTTTTTCAACAATCATAGTTTAAGGTTTAAATATAGATCATAAATACTTTTTATCAATAATTCATCCCGACAAAATGAATTCAATATAAACAACCCCATTCAATATCTTTTTATATATTCTCTCTCCGCTACAATTTCTTCTGCAAAAACATTTGCAAATATAATAAATAACATTACAATTTCAAAATTAAAAATTGTTACAATATTAAAAGTTTTTCATTAACAAAATGTTTGGAATATACTTAACTTATAACTTTATCCGAGAAGAAGCAATATAAAATATTAGAAATCAACAGAAAATTTAACTGGCTTCTACTCTGCATTCTCTGATATTGAATTAAAGGTTTCATGACGGAATCCGCGTAAGTGTGACTGATTAAAAAAAGGATTATGCTATTATGAAAAACAATATAATAGAGAGGTGAAAATAAAAAAGAGTAGTAAAAGAGGAAATACAAGCATACCAAAGTACCATTGATAAATCAAAAAACAGGGAAGTAATTTAGATTCACTATATTTGCTTTCTCGTTTGAGTAATATAAAATCATTTTGTTATACGAAAAGTGAAAAAATAGAATAAAATGAGGGTATAACTGTGTGATTTTTCAGGGAAGTAATCTGGGTCAATGTAAAAACCTGAGGGGTAAATTTATAAATTGTTATCTTTGTCTCCAAATTCATAGCTTATGGAATTAAACGGTTATCGCCTTCTTCTTCCTGAAGGCACTTTAGACTACTTTGATCTTG
>OOBR01001487.1_pt1 | contig 13059 bp, 5 predicted proteins | sample 1671281 | NCBI WGS metagenome assembly OOBR01 (sample SAMN06348140, study PRJEB24527) | human gut metagenome | biome: human gut; feature: ankylosing spondylitis patient; material: feces | host: Homo sapiens | place: China | collected 2015-10
ACTGGCAAGCGGTGAGCGTGTTCTTTCTTTATTAGAAGAGACACCACTTGTGGAAGAAATACCGGGGGATGTGGATACAGAAGAAAGTACAGATCATACCTTTACAGGGGCAAAAGCAGAGAATGTAACTTTTGCCTATAAGGTGAGTGAAACAGAGACAGATACGATTCTGGATCATTATTCCCTTACCTTACAGCCGGGACAGATCACCGGCATTCATGGGGCAAGTGGTTCCGGTAAGTCCACACTTCTGAAACTGCTGATGCGTTTCTGGGATGTGCAGGAAGGAAGTGTGTCGGTAGATGGTGCGGATGTCCGAAAGATTCCGACAAAGCATCTAAGAGATATGGAGTCTTACGTAACGCAGGAAACACACCTGTTCCATGACAGTATCGCCAATAATATCGCCATTGCCAAACCGGGAGCAACGAGGGAAGAGATTATGGAAGCGGCAAAGAAAGCTTCTATTCATGACTTTATCATGACACTTCCGAAAGGCTATGATACAGAAGTTGGAGAACTGGGAGATACGTTATCTGGCGGTGAGAAACAGAGAATCGGAATTGCAAGAGCATTTTTGCATGATGCAGAGATGATCCTGCTGGATGAACCAACTTCGAATCTGGATTCGTTGAACGAGGGTATTATCTTAAAATCATTGAAAGAATCAGCTGAGAAAAAAACGGTTGTCCTGGTATCCCACAGAGTATCCACAATGAATGTAGCAGATGTAGTGTATGAAATGGAGAACGGCAGAATTTCTTAACAGCAGGAATACAGAAGAAATACTTTCCGAAAGGGGAGGTAGTATGAAACTCGGAGAATTTTCGGAAACAGCGAATCGTGATGCGTGCCGGATGGAACATGCAATTAGTGAAGAGTCCTATCTGAAAATTCAGTAGTTGGTGAAAAAGGTGAAGAAAGAGATACATATGTAGACCTTAAGGTGTTTGAAAAATTTCATGCAATAGCAGTTTATGACGCAGTAGTGATACTGGTGAAAAGTGATAATGGAGTGTTGGGAAAGTTAATATGGGAAGTCAGACAGTATAGCAGAGCACCAATTATTGTTGTAATACCGGGAAGCCATGTGGTAAAGAAATACATCGACTGGGGTGCGGATCTGGTGCTTTGTACGCAGACTGCGGAAAAAACTGGAGAAATCCGATCCAGAAACAGCCAAGCTGATTCAGAGTATCAGGAAGGTGGGATACTATCTGGATATAGATTTACATTAAATGGAATATAATAAAGGTGTATTATGGGATGGTGAAAGCCATCCTTTTTTTGACAAACATAAAAATTCTATGAAATCTATAAAAATATAATAAAACAGCGTCAGTTTTTCGAATCTCAAGTGTTTATTATATGTAGAAGTATCAGGAAAACACAACGTATAAAGTGATACAGGTGGGAATTCATTTTGTATGTTGTGAGAGGAGTGAGAAATATGTTAAAACTGGCAGTCTGTGATGACGATAAGGCTGTATGCGAATGGTTGAGACAGAAATTGCTATACTATGGGGAAACGTGTGGCGAGTCGCTGGAGATTTATTGCTATCTTTCAGAAAATGCCTTGCTGGAAACATTGGAAGAAAATCAATTCGATATAATCTTTCTGGACATTCAGTTAGAAAAAAGCAATGGAATACAGATAGGGGAAGAGATTCGCAAAAAACAGCATGGCAGAACGATACGGATCACCTATATTTCCACCTTTCGGGAGTATGCAATGCAGCTTTTTCATATCCATCCATTTGATTTTCTGATCAAACCTTTGAAAGAAGAGGATGTATATCATGTTATGGATGAACTGTGTGCCTGTACAGATTCCGAAAGACAGATCTTCGAGTATCGGAATTCGGAAGGAATGCACCGGATTGCATACCGGGAAATTATGTATTTTTACAGTACGGAAAAGACCATCCATATGGTTACAGAGCAAGGAGAAAAGGAATTCCGGGGGCAGATCAGTGATGTGGAAAAGAGAACCGGAGACTGTTTCCTGAAAATTCATAAGTCATTTCTGATTAACCGGGCATATGTGGAATGTTACAGATACGATATGGTCAGAATGAAGAACCAGACGGAATTGAGTATCAGTAAAGTGAACCGAAAGCGAGTCCGGGAGTTCCTGCTCAGACAGGGGGAACTGTGATGAACATCCATCTGCTTACCTATCTTACAAACCGCATCTTCTGGTTTTACACAGTATATCGTTATAATTCAGCTTTGTATGTAAAAGAAAAAAATCCGCACAGATGGCTCTGTTATGTCTTCAGTTATGTGATTGGCTGTTGTGCAAATATGTGTCTGGGTACGATCAAAGGGAATGTAATATTTAATCTTCTAGGGTTAGTTTTGATTGCACAAAGCTATCCGGCAGATACGAAACACAGGATCTGGAATATATTGATGGTATATATGACAGGCATTTTGTGCGATGCAATTCCAATTGCCATGTGCATCAACCGTGTAAAGAACCGCCATCTTGGACCTGGACTGATCGTAATAGGCAATTTCCTGTTCTTTGTTGTAGAAAGCCTGATGGAACGAAAACTGAATTTAAAGCGTGGTTATCAGATTAAAACCAACCACTGGCTTGTGATGCTGTCGGTGCCTGTTTTGAGTATTGCTGTCTGTATCAGTATCATGAATCCAGAGGAACATCGCATCCGGGAAAGTATGGTATTGTTTCTTCTGTTTATCAATATTCTGATTTTTTATCTGTATGATGAAGTGCAGAAAAGCTATGAGGAAGAAACGAATCGCGGATATATGGAGATCCAGTTACAGCAGTATGCGAAACGTATGGATGTGATGCAGAATTCGCAGGAGCGATTGAACAAACTGCGGCACGATTACAAACACCATATGCATACCATTCGGGCGATGGCACAGGCGAAAGACTTTCAGGGAATACTCCGGTATGTGGATCAGATAGAAAACGTATGGAAAGATACAGTCCCCATTTCGTATACGGAAAATAAGATCGTAGATAATCTGCTGAATTATATCCTACAAGAATACAGGCATCAATTGAAGAAACTGGAGATCAGCGTGCATCTGCCACCCTATATCGGGGCAGAACTGTTTGATCTGAGTATTGTAATTGGGAATCTTTTGGATAATGCGATTCGTGGTGCAATGGAATCCAAGGAACGGAGTCTGAATTGTATCATTCATTATGAAAAAGGGATACTGCGGATGCAGGTAAAAAACAGCGCAAAAGAGAAAGTACTTCGGAAAGGGGAACGGTATCTGAGTACCAAGAAAAAGAAAGAAGGACATGGCATCGGACTCGAAAATGTGAGATATGTTGTGGAAAAGCATCAGGGAGATATGGAGATCATATCTACGGATCATGAGTTTCAGATCCGGCTTTTCCTGTATATGAATCTGGGAGAATAGAAAAACAAGTTGTTTCCGAAAAGGTTATTTTTGCCAGATTCAAGGTCAATTCCGCCAAACGCAAAAAAGCTGTCACTTTTTAGCTTATAGTAAGAAAAACGAAAAGAGGGAGGGTAGAGATTCCGACAACTGAATAGGGAACAAAAGAAAAGTTAAGAAAAAGTGACAGGGAGAAAGAGACTATGAAGAGATTTCGAAAGTCGGCTATAGCCTTAGTACTTGCACTCCTGATGGCACTACAGGGAACAGAGCCTATTTTTGTACAGGCAAAAGAGGCCATTGAGGATGTACAGAAGAATGCAGATTTCTCCAGACCAGAGGCTTTGACGGAAGAGGAAGCAGGGATTACAGATTCCACATCTGGAGAACAAGATAAGAGTCAACAGTCTGATGCGGACGTAAAAAATGAAACGACGCCATCAGAAGATACAGAGACGCAGGAAGAACAGACAACTCCAGCGGAAGAAACAGAAGAAAATCCGCAGGAAAAAGAAGTGGAGTTGAAAGAACCACAGGATTACTATCCGATTCCAGAAGAACCGGAAGGTGAACTGATTGATTATGATGCCATTTCCAAGACTTATAAGACAGGGGACAAGCAGTATACAACCGTTTATGGAGGCTATGTCGGAACTTATAAGAATGAGGATGGAGATACCGAGCTGGTTGATAATACACTTGTAAAACCAGAAGAAGCAGATACTCCGGCATCCGAAGAAGCACAGGAAGCCAGCAGTGCATCGAAGGATGACCAAAAGGAAGAGAAAACGGAAGTTTATCAGAACAAGGCAAATGATTATGCCATCCTTCTTCCAGAACAGATGTCAGAAGAGAATGGTGTAACGATTGAAAATGGAAAGACCAGAATCGGAATCATTCCGGTAGATGGAGATTATACACATTCCGTTATTAAAGACAATGCAATCCTTTATAATGAAGTTTACGAGGGCGCAGATGTTCAGTATACAGTACTGGATTCCAGTATTAAAGAAGATATCGTACTTCAGCAGCCAACAGACAGGGAAGTCTATGAATACGAGCTGCAGATTCCGGGGTATCAGGCAGAAGTAAAAGACAATCAGGTTTATATCTATCCGGAAGGGAAGACAATCAAAGATGCGAAGTATCTTCTGGAGACGCCATCAATGGAAGATGCTGCCGGGGAAATCAGTTTCCTGATCACATTGGAACTTCGGGAAGAAGATGGAAAAACAATCCTGACCGTAAAACCAGACAGGGATTGGCTTTCGGCAGAAGAACGTCAGTATCCGGTCAGGATCGATCCGACACCAGTAGAGATTCAGAAGAGTTCCTTTAACATGATCGGTGTGGAAGAAGGAAGTCCTACCAGTCAGATTGGTGACAACAATTATCCGTATGTCGGATTTGATGATGGTATTAAGTCTGGAAACCTTGCAGGATTTGGTAGTGCACATCAGAACTGCCGGACTTATATCAAAGTTAATTCTGATTTTAGTCAGATTCCGAAAGATTCAAAAATCGACAGCGCAACCTTTGCAGTGAGCCAGAGGACAGCATATAGTGGCGGTGCATCGCAGTTTGGTCTTTACCGTGTGGATCAAACCTGGAACACATCGATTACATGGAAAACAAAACCAGTGCAGCTTACATTCCAGGATGTACAGAATGCAAGTACCACAAGGAACAGTTATATCAATTATGACGTCAAAGATCTGGTAAATGACTGGGTGCAGGGAACGCATGCGAATAACGGATTTGCACTGGTAGCAATCGCAGAGGCAAATAACCTTGGAGCTTCTATGCAGTGTGAGGTACTGAATAACAGGGCATCCGTTTATGGACCGAAACTCAGCATCCAGTGGTCACCGGCTGAAGATCCATATCTGCGAGATATGTCACTGGATGAAACAACGATCCTGCTTCGCCCGATGACAGAAAAGAATACCAATGGAAAACTGAAATTTGATGCCGTATTTGCAGACGGAATCGCAAAGAGCAAATCAACCGTAGAGTATTATCTGCTCCCGGATGAGGAAAAAGAAGAGCATCACGAAACAGATGCGAAACCATTGTATTCCTATCCAGACAGTACAGAATACAATAAGCAGTTCCCGGAGGCGAATAAGTATTACAGCAAAGATTCCAACTGGCAGAGTGCACTGTATTCGGGGCTGACGAAAGACAAGCTTTATAAGATCAAAGCAAAAGCATCGAAAGAGATTGATGGAAAGCTGGAAACAGGAAAAGAAGTGACCAGTGACAGCTTTGTGATCTATGAAGTGAAGCAGTTTGATACATTCCCGAAGATTGCAAAATATTATGGTGTTCCGCTTAAGAACATTATGAAAGACAATCAGGTGATGGATGCACTGGTTGTTGCAAATAATACGATCTTTATCCGTAACCCACAGACCAATGTCCCATATAGTCCGGCACCTCTTACGGATCAGGATAAGATGCGGATTGACGGAGCATTGATGGGAAGAGGGCTGCACTGTGAATTTGGATTTGAGCCGGTCAACTTAAATACCGGTAACTTCTACATGGATCAGTCCGATGTGACGATGAATGAGCTGAATGGGGAATTCTCCATTACAAGAAGCTACAATTCCAAAGGAACAGACCAGCATTCCATGTTCGGACGTGGATGGAGCTTTAACTATGACCAGTCACTTTCTCAAATGGAGGACGGAAGTCTTCTGTATATGAGAGGGGACGGAAGTTATCTGATCTTTGATAAGAATGAAGATGGAAGCTACACCGCTCCGGATGGTTATGTATACGATTTAAAAGCAGTCAGCTATAAAGATACAGACCATGACTACATCGGATGGGAACTGACAGATGCGGATCAGAGTATCTGGTCATTTGATAAATACGGAATCTTACGATATGTAACGGATGTGAATGGATTTAAGACAGTATTAGATTATGACGATGATTATAATCTGAGCAAGATTACCACACCATCCGGAAAAACATTCGGGGTAAAGCAGGATAAATTCGGGCATATCAAAGAACTGTCTCTTCCAGATGGTGGAAAAGTTACTTACAAATATGATGAGCAGGGAAATCTGATATCTGTAACAGACCCGAACGGAACAACAAAAGAGTACCAATATGATGATGACAGCCGTATGACAAGCTGGAAAGATGAGAATGGCAATACGGTTGTAAAGAATACTTACGATAAAGAAGGAAGAGTCGTAGAGCAGACCGATGCAGAAAAAGGAACAGCAACTTTTAAGTACGGAAAGAATTCTACTACAACAACGGATAACGAAGGAAATAAGACCGTTTATCATTATGATGATCAGTACCGTACAACATCCATTGAATATCCGGATGGAACAACCTGTGAAAAGACTTATAATGCAGAAAATCAGCTTGCTTCCGAAACCACAGCAGCAGGAACAAAATCTTATACGTATGATGCATTTGGCAATGTAGCAACGGAGACAAGAGAGGATGGAAAGACAGCATCCTACACATATAACGACCAGAATAAGCTGACCAGCGTAACCGGATATAACGGAGCAACGGTTACTTACAGTTATGACGGTAATGGAAATATGGTCACATCTACAAAACCGGATGGAACAGCCATTACCTATACTTACGATGACAAACATCGTATGGTATCCCAGACAGACGGCAGAGGTGTCACAACAACGTATTCGTATGACGGACCGAACATGACCGGATATGTGGATGGAAATGGAGCAGCATGGGGATTCACGTATGACGCGATGAATCGTGCAGTTACCATGACAGATCCACTTGGAAATGTAACCTCGAACAGTTACGATGCGAATGGCAATCTGACTTCCAAGACAGCAGCCGATGGCGGTGTGACTGCTTATACGCTGGATGGTGTGGGAAATATTACAGCAAGTACTGACGCACTGGGGAACACCACCACTTATACTTACGATAAGATGTACAACATGACCAGTGGTACAGATCCGAAAGGAAATCAGATCAGCTACGCTTATGATAAGAATTATCAGCAGGTCAAAGCAACCGATGCAAAAGGAAATACAATTACTTATAAGTATGACAGCATGGGACGTGTCATAGAAGAGAGTAATAAAGATTTTGGAACAAAGCTCTATGAATATGACAAAGCAGGAAATCTGAAAAAATATACCGATGGAAATGGAAATGCAACCGTATCCAAGTTTGATTCTCTTGGACAGGTGCTTCAGTCCAAAGATGCAGTTGGTAATATAACCAAATATGAATATGACGCATTAGGAAACGAAACCAAGATTACCTATGGAGATGGAAGCAGCCATTCCAAGGAATATGATAACTGCGGAAGACTCGCTAAAGAGACAGATGAATTAGGTGCAGTTACCACTTACGCTTATGATGCGGCAGACAATCTGGTATCAAAATCAGATGACAGTGGAAGAACCTGGACTTATACCTACGATAATACAGGAAACCGCTTAAGTGAAACCAACCCGGAAGGTGGAACTACCACATATACTTATGATAAAGCAGGTAATCTGGTATCTTCTACCGATGAAGAGGGAAGAACAGATACTTATGCTTACGACAAGGCAGGAAATCTGACTACATCCAAAGATGCCCTTGGATATACCGTATCCATGAAGTATGACTTAAATGGAAATCTGGTATCCTCTACCGATGAAAATGGAAATACCAGTATCATGACTTACGATGGTAATGGAAACATGACATCGGTAACCGATGCAAAGGGCAACATTACAGCAATGAAATATGATTCCACCGACAATCTGGAACAGACGGTGGATGCCCTGAAAGGAAAGACCACTTACGAATACGATTCACAGGGCAACAGCACAAAGATGACAGATGCCCTCGGCAATGCGTACAGCTATGTGTATGATAAAGAGGGAAATAACACATCCATAATACTGCCGACAGGGGACAAGGTGCTGATGGAGTACGATGCCATCGGACAGCTTGTAAAATGTACGGATGCACAGGGACTCGTAATTACCTATCAATATGACGGAGCAGGCAACCTGATCCATTCCTCCGACAATGGCGGAAACAGTATGGATTATACATATGATGGTGCCGGAAATGTACTGACACAGACCGATGAACTCGGCCGGACAGCAACATACAAGTACGATCAGTATGGCAGGCTCCTGAAACTGACAGAGGCAGACGGAAGTACGACCTCTTACGAATATGATGTTATGGACCGCATTATAGCGGTAACGGATGCAGAAGGCCATCGAACAAGCTTTACTTACGATAAAGTCGGCAACCAGTTATCCATGACAGAAGAAGACGAAGCCACTTACCAGTACGCATACGATAAGAAAGACCGGGTGATCTCCCAGACAAATCCTCTCGGAGCATCCAGCACCTTTAAGTATGACGGAAATGATAATGTGACGGAAGCGGCGGATGAAAATGGTACAGTCACCAAATACGCTTACGATAAAAACAATAATCTTGTATCCCAGACAGATGGAAATGGAAATACGACAACGTACCAGTATGATGAACTGGACCGCAAGATCGGGGAAACCTCTCCATTAAAAGAGACCAATGAATACCGCTATGATGCCATCGGTAATCTTACCAAATCCAAAGACCCGATGGGACTTATTACGGAATACAAATATGACAGCTTAAGTAATCTGACAGAACAGATCTCTCCAAAGGGAGCAGTCACCAAATATGATTATGACAAGCATGGTAATGTTATCTCCGTAACAGATCCAAAAGGAAATACGACCCAGTACAGTGTGGATCTGAATGATAATGTCACAAAGATGACACAGGCGAATGGTGGCGAATATACTTACAATTATGACAAAGCCGGACGTCTGGAGAGTATGACCAGTCCGCTGGGTTATACTAAGAATTTCTCATATGATAAAGTGGACAATGTGGTAAAAGAAAGCGACAGCTTAAAGAGTACCACCACTTATACTTACGATAAGCTCCATAACATGAAGTCTTCTACCAATGCACTGGATGGAACAACCAGCTTTTCTTATGATAAGTATGGCAATCTGGTGAAGGAGACAGATCCACTTGGACGGAGCAATACCTACAGTTATGACCTGGCAGGACAGATGACTTCCGCAGCCGATCCGCTTGGCAAGATTACAGCCTATACTTACGATCCGGCTGGAAATATCACAGACATCACAAAGCCGGGTGGAAGAAAGACCAGCTACGGTTATGACAAGAATTATAATGTTACATCAGTAACAGATCCGATGGGGTATGTTGCAAAGACCGTCTATGATAAAGATAATCGTGTAACAGAAGAGACGGATGCATTGGGACAGAAGGAATCCTACACGTATGATAAGGACAGCAGGGTAACTTCTATCACAGATAAGCGTGGATTCACAACGGGATTTGATTACGATGCACATGGTAATATTCAGGTTGTTACAGATAAGACTGGATTAAAGAGCCATCTGGAATATGACAAGAATGACAATCTGACCAAAGTAACCGATGCCCTTGGCGGTGTAACAACTTATGGTTACGACAACATGGATAATCTGGTGACCTTTACCAATGCAGCAAATAAGATAACGAATTATACTTACGATCTGGAAGGTAACCTGACATCCATCAAAGATCCGGCAGGAAGAACGGAGAAATTCGACTATGATGAAAAAGGCAGACTGACCGGACATACACAGGCAAGCGGCAAGAAAACCACGTATGATTACGACAAACTGAATGACCTGTTGGAGAAATCATACCAGGACGCAAAGGGAGAGACATCCGAAAAGGACGTAACCTACGCATATAACAGTGCCGGGGAACGGGTATCCATGAAGGATCAGACAGGCAAGAGCAGCTACGAATACGATGCACTCGGAAGAATCACCAAAGTGACAAGCGGTTCGAAAAAGGATGTCAGCTACGTCTATGATGACGCAGATAATCTGCAGGCAATCGTATACCCGGACGGTACAAAGGTCAGCTATGAATATGACTTAAATGATAATTTGGTAAAACTGACAGACCGTAACGGAAAGGTGACGACATACAAGCATGATGCACTGAACCGTGTGACAGAAGTCGTTAGAAGCAACGGAACAAAGACGGAAGTGTCTTACGATGCAGAAGATCATATCACAAAGATTGTGAATACCTGTGGTTCCTGCGGCAAAGTAATCAGTACTTATGAGTACAAGTACAATGATCAGGGATATGTAGTCAGCGAGACAGCGACCGAACTGGAAGCTAGAACAAGAAAGACGCCAAGCTGGGAAGACTGGTACAACTGGGGCGATACACAGAAAGAGACAGACAAAGCAGACTGTGAGCATCAGGAGAAAGAGATCCAGACGACACGTACTTATGAATACGATGATAACTGGGAACTGACACGCTGTACAGAAAAAGCAGAGGGCGGTAAAAAGACAGTCCATAATTATACGTATGACAAGATCGGAAACCGGACTTCTTATGAGAAGATTGAAGATGGAGACAGACCGAAAGAGCAGCTTGCCTCTCTGGTAAAAGGCGGTTCCAATGCTAAAGGTTATACACTGACAGAGTATATCAACGATATCAATCGTGAAAATACAGAAGTCCTCGCAGAGTATGGGGCAGACGAGAAAGTCCGTCAGGCTTATACTTATGGAGAAAGTGGAATCGGAGAACGGGTAAGCGTTGATAAATCGGAAGAAAGCAGTTATTATTTATATGACGGAAGAAACAGCGTGACCGGAATCCTGACCGAAACAGCTAATCTGACGAACAGTTATCAGTATGATCCATACGGTAACCTTACATCAGGAACAGCAGACGGTGTCAATTACTACGCTTATAATGGAGAGTCCACAAATGTAAAAACAGGACTTCAGTATCTGCGGGCAAGATACTATAACGCAGAGAACGGAACCTTTACAACTGAAGATAGTGACCTTGGAACGACAGAAAATCCATTGACCAGAAACCGCTACGATTATACGACCAATAATCCGCTGAATTACAGTGATCCGACAGGACATTCATTGTGGAGCAGGATTAAGAGTACAGCTAAAAAAGCAGCGAAAGCAGTCAAGAGTGTCGGCAAGAAAATCGTTAATACTGCGAAAAAGGTAGTCAAAACAGTAGTAAATACAGCTAAGAAAGCAGCAAAAACTATTGTTAACACAGTGAAGGGGGTAGCAAAAACTGCCAAAAATGCAGCTAAACATGCAAAACAGACATATCAATCTGTGAAAAATCGTGTAACCAGTAGCAGTACATATCAAAAGATCACATCCAGAGGAAGTCAGTTTATTCGTTCTGTAAGCAATGGGGTACAGAAAATTGGAAAAACTTATACATCTTTCAAATCCTATGTTTCAGAAAGAACGGCAGAAATCCGCTCAGAAGTGGTACGACATATGTGTACGACAACAAATCGTATTACAGATAAGCTTGGAAAAGTAGACTGGAATGCGGTGAAAAAAGTAGCCATTGGTATAACTGCGGTTACAGTTTCTGGTCTTGTAGTTGCTGCAACAGGCGGTTTGGCTGCAGGAGCAGTTCTGGCAGCATTGCCAGCAATGGGTGGCTTAGGAACGGCGATGGTTTCAGGAGCAGTTATTGGAGCTATTGGTGGAGCTTCATATAGTGCAGTGAATTCAGGTTTGTCTGGAAATAGTCTGAAACAAGTAGCAAAAGATACGTTAGTCGGTGGTATTGCAGGAGCAGTGACAGGTGGCGTTATGGGTGGCCTTAGTTATGGGGCTGGGAAACTTTTGAATGTAGTAAGGAGTGCAGGAAGTACCCATAATGATGGGATTGATAAATCGTTTAAAAAATTAGTTGCAGAAGTAACCGAAACAAAATTGCCAGAAGGCACTTGGGAAAAACCACCATTAGAGCGAGGAGATATTATTGACAAAGCTATGGGAAATAACTTGGGACACAATTTCCCGACCATAGATAAAGTAGAAAATGGTGTTGTGACTAGTGTTAAAAGCCGAGACTTAGGTGCAAAGACTTATCAAAATGGTAATAAATTGGAAAAGGTAATTGTCAAGGACATTAATAAAGTTTCAGGATTTATAGGAGAAACATTTAATGGTAAATTTGTTAATGCGGAAGAAATAGTGGGTAGACAATTACAAGTAGTTGTTCCAAATGTAACATTAAGCGAAGCTCAGATAAATGCAGTTAATAATGCTACAAAACATGGTATTGATAAAGGTGTTAAACTCATTATTACAGTAGGAAAATAATAGCAAAGTAAATAGCTTAAGGGGAATATTTTATTCCCCTTAAGTAATAGAGAGGAGAAAACGGATATGATTTCTGTATATTATAATCAAAAATATGGTTTCTTAATTGTGCCTAATGCCATTGAAAGGTTTATGGGATGTTATATTTCTATCGAACCTACAATTGAAATTATGGCTGAAGAAACAATAGATAAGATAGGCTGTGCAATTAGAAAAGGAATAAAAATTGCAGAAAGTTTCCCAAAAGTAGACGAATCTCAATTAAACAATTTTTGGAAACAAACAAAATATAAAAGTTTTCCAACATTTTCCAAGAATTATCAAAGAATTGATTTGAAACAAAATGGAGATGAATTAGAAATTAGAAGATGGGAACGGAATAATAGAGGGGGATATTCGCGAAAAACGGAAGAAAAAGATTATATTTTGTTTGTTTCCAAAAATTGTT
>OOBR01001502.1_pt1 | contig 12919 bp, 9 predicted proteins | sample 1671281 | NCBI WGS metagenome assembly OOBR01 (sample SAMN06348140, study PRJEB24527) | human gut metagenome | biome: human gut; feature: ankylosing spondylitis patient; material: feces | host: Homo sapiens | place: China | collected 2015-10
TGCCGCACCTCGCTCGCCGTATCGGCACTTAGAATTATGCGGTATTGCCATAAAAATAGTACAAAGAGATAATTCTGCCCCATTATACCATGTTAAGCAGGTGAATACAATCTACAACCCCAAAAACCTGACGATGCAAAAACAAAACCCCAGGCAAGCCAGCGGCGCTGCCTGGGGGAAATGTACTGTAATACCAGAGATAAAGCAGGCTGCGGTTCAGCAGCGCTTCATGCGGCCCAGCAGCAAATAATACCCCGCCCAGTCCAGCTTGCCGAACAGGGGGCTCTGCGTGCGCGCAGCTTCGGACAACATCCATAGCAGACGCAAGCTGTTCCAGCGGCAGGGCAGGTAATAGGGGCTATAACAGTGCTCATGGCGCATTGTATCCAGCAGGCTTTTCAGCCATGGACTTTGCAGCGCGGTGCGGGCTTTGGCGCGGCGTGCGGGCATGGTGTCGGGGTCCCGCCGCAAAATGTCCGCGGCACCCTCCGCCAAAACCTGCAATTCCGCGCGGTGCAGCGGCAGCATATCCTGCGGCGGGCAGGCAGCAACGGTGCAGGCGGCGTTCAGCTTGGCAAAATGCTTGGGCCAAATTTCGCAGTAATTGGCGTGGTACTTGGTGGAAAGGGTGCCGGTGCGACTGCAATCGTAAAAGGTCAGGGCGCTTTCCAGCACAAGGTAGCTGAAATCCGGCTGGCAGCGCCCCAGCAGAGCCAGATAATCCAGCACAAACTGCAAATCTTCGCCAAGGGTATAAGCCTGGTCAAAGGCAAGCTGCCGGGCGTATGTGCGCCGGTAAAGCTTGTTCCACGGCATGGCGATCAGGCAGTCCAGGTGCAGGCGGGCCAGGTCGCTCTGTTGGGCCGGGTGGGCTGCTGTGGTTACAGGGGTGGTATCGTCCGGCTGCATGGTGTAGTGCCAGAGCACAAAAGCGTTGGGGGCAGCGGCCTGTGCCGCAAGGGCGGCGGCCAAAGCGCCGGGGCGCAGGGCATCGTCACTGTCCAAAAATACAATATACTCGCCGGTGGCGGCCCGTAGCCCGGCATTGCGCGCGCCGGAAACCCCGCGTTCCCTGCGGTGCAGTACCATCACACGGGAATCCTTTGCTGCGTAAGCGTCACAAATTTCGCCGCTGCGGTCTGGACTTTGATCGTCCACCAAGATCAGCCGCAGCCCGCCCGGCAGCTGCTGGGTCAGCACACTTTCGATGCAGCGGGGCAGGGTGGCTTCCGCCTTGTATACCGGAACGATCACACAGATGACGGGCTGTTCCATAGGTGACCTCCAAAATCGTACACAATGCGTACAAAATCATCATAAAAGCGTGCAGAAGAATAGCGCTGTGCCGTCTTTGCACCGGCGGTGCTCATCTGGGCGCGCAGATCCGGGTGTTCGTACAGCATGCGGATGGCAAAGCTCAGCTGCCCGGCTACATTGCCGTCACGGTCCACCAGCACGGCCTGGCTGCCGTCCAGATATTCCGGCATACCGCCGCTGCGGGTGGCAAGCACCGGCCGGCCGCAGCCCATGGCTTCCACCGCCACAAGCCCGGCGGCTTCCTCCACCAAGGTGGGCACGCAGACAAGGTCCGCCAGGCGGTAATATTCCGGCATCGAATCATTGGGCACATAGCCAGTAAAGCGCACCCGGTCGCCAAGGGTCTCGGCCTGCTGTTCCAACTTGCGCAAAAACGGGCTTTGCTGGGTACGGCCAAAAAACGGGCTGCCCACAATCAGCAGCTTAATGCGCGGATCATGGATATTCTCCATCGCTTCCAACAGCTTGTGGATGCCCTTATCCGGCTCCAGGCGGCCGCAGAACAGTACAACAAAATCTTCCGGCGCAAAGCCGAGGGAAGCCCGCAGCGCAGCATCCGCCGGGCCGGGCACAAAGCGGGCGGTATCAATGCAGTTGTGCAGGATGTAGGCATGCTTGCGGTCCAGCTCGCTGGTTTTGAGGTAATCATCGCGGATAAACTCGCTCAGGGCCAGAATACCGCCGTAAATGGCGTCCATCTCATGGCTGCAGCTGGTCTGACCGTGCAGGTGGGCCAGGCAACGCCGCTTGCCGAACATTTTGCTGATGGCGCTGCACTGGGTCAGGGTGCCGCCCTCCGCCACAATCAGGTCCGGAGTGGGCAGCTCCAGTGCAAGGGAAAGCTGAACCTTTTGATACCACGGGTCATATGGGGCGGCAACGCCAAAGCAGCGCTCCAGAAACACCATGGGGTAATACCGGCGCACGCCGCGGGGCTTGGCAACGTACAGCATTTTGGTGTGCTGCAGCCCTTGTGCCTGGGCGGCGGCTTCCGGGTCCGGGATGCTGGCGCACAGCAGGTCCAGCTTGCCCGCCCGTTCATTTTCACGGATCAGGTGGGTGACAAGGGTTTCCACCGCGCCGCCCTGCACAGCAGGAACCGGCAGCTCCGGCGGCGGAACCAGCAAAATGCGCGGTTTGCGCGGTGTATTCGGCGAGCGCAGCGGCAAAATGGACAACCCCTTTTTTCGTTGGTTTGAAAGTTTGGTGTGGACGGAGGAATCGTTAGGAGGTAGGAGGTTAATTGGAAATTAGGAATGAGAAATTAGGAATTGGAGATGTTTTGGGGGATGTGCGGAACAGATAAAATATTTGTAGGGCGCGATGCCCTCATCGCGCCGGGGAGAAACGCAAAATGGTTATCGCAAACCTAAAAATTATTTGTAGGGGACGATGCTTGCATCGTCCCGTGGCCGTTTGTCCCATATACAATCCTTGGAAAAACGCTATGACATTATCCAATCCCTATTTTTATTCTTATATTCTATTATATTAAAGTTTTTTCGCCGAAGCCTTTTTTTCAAAAAAGGCTGGAAAGCTCCCGTAAACAATCACTTTGCCGGGCAAAGGCTTTCGGCGGGCATCATGGCCCAGCGGGCGGCGGAAAGCTTTTCGGTCATCTTCATGTGGCGGCAGTTGGGCAGGTAGCTGATCAGCCCCTGCATCAGAAACTGCTCCTTGCTGATGGCCTTGACCAGCTGCGGCTCCGGGTTCTGGCGTACCTTGGCGCACAGGAAAAGATACCGCCGCCAACAGGCAGCATAAGCCGAATCAATCACCGAACGGTCCGCGCCGTTCTCGACATAAAAGCGGTACCGGTCAGCCAGGCCGTCCACCGCGTCAAACGCGCCGGGTTTCAGGCTGGTGCGCATAATGCTGCCGGAACGCAGGCGGTAATTGTACAAAACATCCGGCAGGCACACCACTTTATCGCACCGCCAGAACAGCCGGTGCGCCACAAAATCATCCTCGTGCAGACGGCCCTCCGGGTAATGCAGCAGCTTCCACACCTCGGCACGGTAAAGCTTGTTCCATGCAACGGTGTAATAAGTGCCGTTGGGGGCATAAAAATCATTCAGCAGATCCTTGCCGCGGAACACACCTTCCTGCGTGGGCGGGGTGAACACCGGCTCCGGCAGGGGCTTGCCGTTCTCCTGTACGTCCTCCACTGCGCAGATCGCCATGTAGGCGTCGTGCGCTTCGCAGGCTTCGTACATCTTTTTCAGGTACGCCGGGCGCACCACATCGTCGCTGTCAATAAAGGCATAATAGCGGCCGCGGGCCATATCAATGCCGGTGTTGCGCGCACCGGAAAGCCCCTGGTTCTCCTGGTGCACCACTTTAATGCGGTTGTCCCGCTTGGCAAGGCGGTCACACAAAGCGCCGCTGCCATCCGTTGCGCCGTCATCGATCAGCAGCACTTCGATCGTGCCGTAGCTGGCCGGGAAATCCTGGTCCAGAATGCTCTGCACGCACTCTTCCAGCCAGGGCTCTGCGTTGTAAATGGGAACGATCACACTAACTGCAATATGTTCCATCTTGTTTTTCCCCCTCATTCCTCAGTCCGTTTTGCTGCCATGCAGCTTGCCGCGGGCGTGTGCCAGCGTGTAGGTCAGCCCCGGTGCGGCGCAGAACAGCACAGCGCGCGCTTTTTCGGCACCGGGCACATGCGGGCAGCGCAGGATGTCCGGCAAAATGCTGTCCAGATGCTTTTTGTGCTTCAAAAATTCCGGTTTCAGCTTTGCCATGGCTCCGGCCTCGCTGGCCTGGCACCAGAACAGGTAAAACACCTTCCAGTACCATGCCACGGCCCATTCATAATAACCTTTATATTCGGTTTTGTCCGGCTGCGCGGCAAACCAGCCCAGCCAGTTCCAGTACATTTTCAAATCATCCAGCCGCCGCGGCGGAAACAGCACCTCGGTCATCTGGCCGCCGCGCCGCCGGTAGTGGTACAGCACGCGCGGCACACAGTAAACATACTCGCCGTCATACACGCGGTGCAGCTCGCTGGCGTCATCGCCAAAGAACATGGTTTCGTCAAAATGCACGCCTTTATCGCGGAACAGGCGGATGTCAAACAGCTTGTTCCAGCACAGCAGCCCGTAAAAGCCGCCGGTTTTAAAGGTATCCAGCAGCAGCTCCATGGCCATGTGCCGCCCGGCAATGTTGATGTTGACCCCGGCCCCCGGCACAGGCTTTTCCTGTTCGTCCACCGCGTCGGCATTGCAGGAGGCAATGCGCACATCATTTTCGCGGATGACATTCAAAAGTGTTTCGTAGAGATCCGGATCCACCAGGTCGTCCGAATCCACAAAGCCGATGTAATCCCCGCGGGCATTGTCCAGCCCAACGTTCAAAGCGGAGGCCGGGCCGCCGTTTTCCTTGTGGAACACCCGGATGCGCGGGTCGATTTTGGCAAGCTCATCACACAGCTCGCCGCAGCCGTTGGGGCTGCCATCCTCCACCAGCAGCAGCTCAAAGTCCGTAAAGCTCTGGGCCAGAATGCTGCGCACCGTGCGGGGAATGTAATCCTTGGCGTCATATACAGTTGTCACAATGGAAATGGTCGGGTTCGGCATGCAAAACGTTCCTCTCATAAAAAGCGGTTTTTCAGCTGGGTATAAGCGGCCAATAGCCAGGCGCTGTGCAAAAATACCCCCAGCCGGTAGGGCAGCGCCAGCAGGCGGTTGGGGTCCGCAGTCAGGCGGGCACGCAGGGCCGCGCGGGCATCAGCATCCTGCAAAATGCGGGCAAACAGCTGCCGCCGCTGGGCAAACGGCATGCGGCCGGGACAGCCGGTCAGCAGCCCATATTGATTTAACGCGGCACGCACCCGGCTTATTTGCACCAGGCGGTCAATTTCTGGTGCAGGCAGCTTGGCATCCGTCAAGAATGCTTTCAGCACGGGGCGGGTCACAGCCTCGGCGTCCAGCAAATCCCCCCGCAGGGAGCGGGACAGACTGCCCGCAAGCATATCATTCTGATTATAGTATACACCTGCAAGGCAATAAATGGCAGAGTTTTTTTGTAAAAAAAGCAAAAACCGCAAATATTGAAGATTAAACAAAACATCTTCATTGATTTTTAAGCGTGGGTCAAACCGCAGCTTGTTCCGGCGGATCACATCCAGCCGGAACAGCTTGGGGTAGGGGGCGGCGAGGTAGCCGCTTTCAAACAGCAGTGGGTCCAGCGCATCCCCCAGCGCGGCGAGGCCGGCATAGCAGCCGGGGGCCAGCGGATTGGGGGCAGGGCCGCTGGCGCGCACCATGCCGTACAAAATCAGGCCCGGCTGCGCATCAAATGCAGCGGGCAGCGCCTGCCACAGCCCCGGCAGCAGGGTATCGTCCGCATCCACAAACAGCACCCACTCGGCACCGCTGCGGCACAGTGTATCCAACCCCGCGTTGCGCGCGGCGGATGCCCCGCCGTTGGGCTGGTGCAGTGCGGTAACGCGGGGGTCCTGGGCGGCAAGGGCATCACACAACGCGCCGGTGCCGTCCGGGCTGCCGTCCTCCACCAGCACCAGCTGCAAATTGTCCGGTGCACCCTGCAGCACGCTTTCAACCGTCTGGCGCAGCGTGTGCTCGGCCTTATAGCAGGGGATCACCACCCCAATGGCGGGCAGGCTCACAATGTTCCCTCCTTTTGCAGGACTTTGCGGTAAATTTCAATCATCTGTGCGGTGTTTTTGGCCGCGTCATGGGTCACCCGGGCGCGGATCTGCGCGGCGGTGCCCAGCGCCGTGCCGTGGTCCGGCAGGGCAAGCACCTGTAAAATGGCCGCGCTCAGGGCGGCATCATCCCCGGCGGCACCGTACAGCATCCCCTGCACGCCGCTTTGCAGCATATCCGGGATGCCGCCTGCCGCGCTGGCCACGCAGGGCAGGCCCAGCAGCATGGCTTCGCCCAGACTGTTGGGGCTGTTCTCGCTGTAAGACGGCAACAGGAAGAGATCGGCATCCAGGTAAGCCTGCCGCATGGCGGCGGCATCCAGCGGGCCGGTGTACTGCACATGGTCCGCCAGCCCCAGGCGGCGGATCAGCTGTTTGCACCAGGTCTGGTAGGGGAACATCCAGTCAATCACCGGGCGCAGCAGCGGCCCTTTGTCCAGCGGGGGCCAGCCCGCCACCCGCAGCACCGCGCCGGGGTACTGCGCCAGCACGGCGGGCAGCGCTTTGAGCACGGTATGCAGGTTTTTGAGCGGGTAGTTGCCCTGGCTGAGCAGCAGCACCGGCGCTTCGCCAAAGGTGCGGGGATGCCACACCGGTGGGGTGTAAAACTCCGGGCGCAGCGTTTCGTTGCAGGGGTAATAACTGGCCTGCGGGGCCAGCTTTTGAACGGCGGAACGGTCAAAGCTGGTGCGCCCGGTCACATGGCGGGCGTTGGCCAGCACGGCGGCTTCGCTCTGGGCAAGGGTGTCAAAACGGGCCTGGTTCACGTCCAGCAGCCCGCCCGGCACATGGCGGTCAATCAAATGCTGCGCCGCGCAGGAGTGCAGCAGCCGTGCTGGCACGCCGTCATTCAAGTGCAGGGCACAGTCAACCATCACGCCCTGGATGCCCACCAGCACCGGTATCCCCGCCGCCTGGGCCGCCTGCTGTATGGTGCGGGCGGCAGCGTACTCGGTGCCCCAGATATGGACAAGATCCGGGGCAATCTTTTTGAGCAGGGCAGAAAAGTTTTCCACACTTCCGGTGGGAACCAGTGCAAAACTTACGCCGTTTTTGTTGCAAACGGTTAAAGTTTCCGCGCGGGCATCCACGCTGGCAACGGTAATGGCCGGGGCGTCCGGTGCGGCGGTCATGCCGCCCAGCGCGCCGGAAAGCCAACCCCCGCCGATCTCTTTTGCCTGCAAACCGCAGGCATCCGCGGCAGCAGGGATGGTGATGCTGACAAGCCAGAGTACCTTCACATTAGCCACCTCACAAATTCAGCCGCAACCGCCTGCGGCACCAGCTCAGGGAAGAGGTCACACACTTCCCCAAAGGGCAGCTGTTTACCGCACACTTCACCCAGCCAGCGGTGCAGGATATCCGCAGCATCAGCCTGGCCTTGGTGCAGCACCAGCGCCAGCGGATAGCGGGCCAGATAGGGCAGGGCAGGGTCGTTTTCGATCACGCAGAGGTGCAAAACTGGCTTGCCCGCAGCAAAGTAGTCAAACAGTTTGCTGGGCAGCTGGTTGTCTACCGCGTTGCCAAGGTTCAAAAGAACATCGGCCTGTGCCTGCATGGTGCGGGCGGTTTCGGCGGGCACGGGGCCGGGCTGTTCAAACTGTTCGCCCAATACAGCCTTGGTCTGGGCAGCGTCCGCGGCAAAGTATTGCCAGCCGCCGCCTGCCATCGTCAGGGTCCAGCCGCTGGCCAGGCCCAGGGCGCGGAAAAGTTCCAGCGCAAAGCCCGGCTCCCGCAGGCCGGGATACAAAGAACCGCAGAACACGCAGCGCTTTTTGCTGTCTGCTGCATGGTTCGGCACTGCCGCCGGGGGCACCAGACTGGGGAAATCCAGCACATGAACTTTTTCCGCCGCCGCGGCCAGCGGGGCGCCGGGGGCGTAATCCCCAACGGCCTGCCGGGTGATAAAGGCGGCGGCCAGATGGTTCAGCAGCTCCAGCTCCCGCGGGTAGCCGCCGGGGGCCTGATAATCCCGGTTGGAAGCATAGGGGTCCAGCTGCCAGATGGCCTTTTTGGCCTGCACCTGCGCGGTTTCCAGCGCAAACGCGGCGCGGTAGGGCGCACAAACAGCGCAGATCACATCAAAATGGAACGCAGCATCCAGCTTTTCCAGCTCCCGGCGGGTATCCACCACCCGGCGCGGGGCGTGCAGCACCAGCTGGCGGAACGCCGCCGCCACCGCCGTGGGGTGGCAGCAAAGCCGCGCCAGCCGCACCGGAATGGGCGAACCGCCACTGCGGCCGTTTTCCAGCGCGGCGTTCATCAGGCGCTCGTCCGCAAAGGCAAGGCAGTGCACGGTGCAGCCGGGCAGCTCCGGCTGGGGATGCAGGCCGTCCCATAGTTCCAGCAGGTGTACGGTGTGCCCGGCAGCACAAAGCACCCCTGCCAAACGCTGTGCCATCAGCACATTGGCAGAGGTTGGGTTTTCCACACTATCCAGTATAAATAAAATACGCATGGTGTTTATCCTGTGCAAAAGGAGTCAGCGCCGGTCTTTTAACATGGTACGGCACACTTTGCGCCACAGCACCGGGCAGTTGATGGTTGCCCACGCCGCCGCGCGGATGGCAAGCGGCAGCCGCGGGTTGCGGCCAAGGTTAGGGTCCTGCAGCCCGGCGCGGATGCCCACCCCCAGCTCGTTGATCTGCACGCGGTAGGCGGCGGCATCGTCCCGCCGCAAAATCATGCTGGCAAGGTAGACCAGCTTTTCGTAATAAAAGGCGTTGGCGCTCTGCTGGATGGCCGGGCTGGCATGCTCGCGGATGAACACGGCGGCCTGGCGCTGCTGGTCAATGCTTTCCGGCGGCAGGGCACGGTGGCTGGCCGAAGCCGCGTGCTGCCGGTAATGGTAGCCTGCAAAATCCACATAGGCACAGCCGTCTGCCGCGCTGAAAATCTGCCAGTTGGCCACAAGGTCTTCGTTGTAGGCAAGGCCGTTGTCCATGATCTCGGCGGTGATCAGCTCGTGGGCGTACAGCTTGTTCCACAGCCCAAAGTCCACCCGGTGGTCATGCAGCAGGGCATCCAGATGGGCGGGCGGCTGAAACACCGTGGTCTGGCTGGGCGGCGGGCTTTCCGGAGGAATATCCTCGGTAAAGCAGTCATACCGGCAGCAGGCAATCTGGCAGCGGGTGGTTTGGGCAGCGCGGTACAGCGCATCCAAAAACTGCTTGTGGTAGCAGTCGTCCGCATCACAAAAGGCAAACCACCGGGCGTTCAGGTTCAGCCCCGCGCGCACCCCGGCAGCGCGGGCGGCGGCAACACCGCTCTGGCGCTGGTGGATCACAACAAACCGGGCGTCCCGGCTTTCCCACGCGGCGGCAAGCTCGGCGCTTTCATCGGTGGAACCGTCATCCACCACAAAACAGGCGAAATCGCCAAAGGTCTGCGCAGCCAGGGATGCCAGACACTGCTGCAAAAACGCAGCGCCGTTATGTACCGGCACCACCACGGCAATGGCAGGGCCTTTGAACTGGGGCTCGGTTTCACTCATGGCTGCACCTCCTTTGTATATTTCTGCGTCTGCTCCAGGTAAAATTTTTGCAGGATGCCCGCGCTGGTGTGTACATCAAATCCGGCGGCAATGGCTTTGGCCTGGGCGTTGGGGTCACGGGTCAGGTCCGCCGCGGCAATGGAATCAGCCCAGGCGGCTTCATTCTGCAAGGGCAGGTAGTGGATGTTGCCGGCAAACGCCGCGCCGGGGTCCACCGTATCGGCCACAAAGCAGGGCAGGCCGGCGGCCTGGGCTTCCACCAGCACAACGGGCAGCCCCTCAAACAAACTGGGCAGCAAAAATACATCCATGGCGTGGTACAGCGCGGCCATATCCTTGCGCACCCCGGCAAAAATTACCCGGTCGCTCAGGTTAAGCTCCTGGGCAAGGGCACGGGTGGAATCAACCAGCTCGCCGGTGCCGATCAGCACCAGCCGGGCGTTGGGCATGCGGCGGCTGACCCCGGCAAAAATGCGCAGCAGCCCGGCATGGTTTTTCTGCTCACAAAAACGGCCCACATGGCCAAACAGAATTTCGCCTTCCTGCACGCCAAGCTCAGCGCGCAGGGCGGCGCGGGCGGCGGGATCGTGGAGGGCGAACACATCGGTCATAATGCCGTTGGGCAGCACGGTGAACGGGTGTTTGCCGTACAGCATCTCCCCGGCGCGCTGGCTGCAGGCAAAGCGGTGGGTCAGGTCGTGGTCAAAGCGGGAACTCATCAGCCGGTCCAGCTGACCCACCAGGTTGTGCTCATAGGCAGTGTTGTGGCTGTGGCCTGCCCGCACCGGCACCCCGCAGCGGCGGGCCACGGCATTATAAAACATGCCAAAGCCGCTGTAATGCCCGTGGATGACCTTGTATTCCGGGTGCGCGGTAAAAAAGGCGCGCAGGTCATGCAGGTATTTCGGGATATTATTGTCCTGCCGCACCGTCAGCTTGGTAATGTGCCCGCCCAGGGCTTCAATTTCAGCATCATAAAAGCAGGGCTTATCATAGTGGTACAAAAAGTCAAACTGTACCTGGCTGCGGTCCACGGCACGGTAGACATTCATGACAAAGGTTTCCATGCCGCCGGCGTCCATGGCGGGCATGATTTGTAATACGCGGATCGGCGGCAAAGTGCGCCCCTCCTTTTGCGGCTTGCCGGGGGAACATCCACCCGGCAGCGTTTGGCATTATTCCTGTTCCAGCGCTGCCTTGCAGTTCAGCAGTTCGGCCTTTGCATCGTCCGAAAGCACCGGGTATTCGTGGCAGCTCTTCTGCAAAGCATCCAGTACAATCTCGCTGACCAGGTAGCGGGTGTACCATTTCTGGTCAGCCGGGATGGCATACCACGGGCTGTGCTTGGTAGCGGTTGCGGTGATGACTTCATCAAAGGTATCCAGATATTCGTCAAAACGCATCCGCTCTTTCAGGTCGGAGCAGGAGAACTTCCAGTTCTTTTCCGGGCGGTCAATGCGCTCTAAAAAGCGCTTTTTCTGTTCGTCCTTGGAAACGTGCAGAAAGATTTTGACCACGCGGTAGCTGTTCTCGTACAGGTATTCTTCATAGCTGCGGATCTGGCGGTAGCGCTTTTCAAAAAAGTCCTTCTTGCTGTCTTCCAGCACGCGCGGGGCCATCTGGTAGGTCTTTTGCAGGTCGTGAACCTGCACCACCAGAACGTCCTCGTAATAGCTGCGGTTGAAAATGGCAATGCTGCCGCGGGGCGGCAGAGCTTTGTTCACCCGCCACAAAAAGTCGTGGTGCAGTTCCTCACTGGTGGGCTGCTTGAAGCTGGTTACCTGTACACCCTGGGGGTTCAGGCCGCCCATCACATGCTTTACGGTGCTGTCCTTCCCGGCGGCATCCAGCGCCTGCAGAATGATCACAAGGCCCTCGCGCCCATCGGCGTAAAAGGCGTCCTGCAGGGCGGCCATCTTTTCCAGGTTTTCGGCAGTTTTGGCCAGGATATCTTCTTTTTTTACATGGTCATCGTTGCTGTCGCAGGGCAGCTTGCGCAGCGCGCATGGGTGGGAACCATCAAACAAATAGCGGTCAGCCTTCATCCGGGCTGCCTCCTTTCTGCAAAAGGACAAAGTTATACTCTCTCAGTATACCCGTTTTGGCCCCCATGTGCAACCGCAAGATGCAAAAAAGGCATTGCAGACGCGCGGCCCGCAATGCCTTTTTTCATAATTACAAAACAAAATCAGAACGTCAGGTTGCCGAACTCGGAAAGCTTCAGCTGTTCGTTGTGCTGCTCGGCCCAGTTGATGCTCCACGGGCTGCCGAACAGCAGCAGGTGGTTGCCCTTCAGGTCCTCGATGCAGCGGGTGTCGCTGGTCAGGTCCAGTGTTTTGGGGTCCAGCTCGTCCGGGTCGTTCATGATCCAGCGCAGGTGCTCATACGGCAGGGTCTGCATACGGATGTCAACGTTATATTCGTTGCGCAGGCGGTATTCCAGCACTTCCAGCTGCAGCACGCCGACCACGCCGACGATAACTTCCTCCATACCGGAGCCAAGGTCGCGGAAAATCTGGATCGCGCCTTCCTGTGCGATCTGCTCCATGCCTTTCACAAACTGCTTGCGCTTCATCGTGTCCACCTGGGTCACGCGGGCAAAATGTTCCGGTGCAAAGGTGGGGATGCCCGCAAACTGCACATGTTGCTTGCCGGTGCACAGCGTATCGCCAATGGAGAAGATGCCCGGATCAAACAGACCGATGATGTCGCCGGCATAGGCTTCGTCCACGATGGCGCGGTCGTCAGCCATCAGGCTGGTGCCGGTAGCAAGCTTGATGTTCTTGCCCTCCTGCACATGGAATGCTTCCATGCCGCGCTCAAACTTGCCGGAGCAGATGCGCAAAAACGCAATGCGGTCGCGGTGATTCTTGTTCATGTTGGCCTGGATTTTGAACACAAAGCCGCTGAACTGCTCGCTGCAGGGATCCACCACATCGCCGGTGGGGGCATCCTTGCGGGGCAGTGGCGGCGGGGTCAGGCGCAGGAACTCTTTCAGGAAAGGTTCCACGCCAAAGTTGGTCAGCGCGGAGCCAAAGAATACGGGGCTCAGCTGGCCGTGCTGCACAGCGTCCAGGTCAAACTCTTCGGCGGCGCCATCCAGCAGTTCAATGTCGTCAGCCAGCTTCTGGTGGTTGGCCGCGCCGATCAATTCGTCCATTTCGGGTGCGCCCAGCTCGGCGGTGATCTCGTCCACCATCTTCACGCCGTTGGCGCGGCCATCGCTTTCAAAAGCCAGCACCTTGCGGGTGCCGCGGTCAAACACGCCCTTGAACTCTTTGCCGCAGCCGATGGGCCAGTTCATCGGGTAGGTTTTGATGCCCAGGATCGTCTCAATGTTTTCCATCAGTTCAAACGGGTCGCGGGCTTCGCGGTCCATCTTGTTGATGAAGGTGAAAATGGGGATATGGCGCAGGGTGCAGACCTTGAACAGCTTG
>OOBR01001503.1_pt1 | contig 12911 bp, 6 predicted proteins | sample 1671281 | NCBI WGS metagenome assembly OOBR01 (sample SAMN06348140, study PRJEB24527) | human gut metagenome | biome: human gut; feature: ankylosing spondylitis patient; material: feces | host: Homo sapiens | place: China | collected 2015-10
CGAGGGGACCTATCAGGTTTCGCTGCGGCTGTGCGGCCGGGGCGGACCGGTCCGGGTCTTTGCGGGACGCCGCCGCCTGATGTGGCAGGGCACCCTGACAGAAGGCCAGGTGCGGGAACTGCGCTTCCCGCTCGATGTGACGCCGCTTGTGCCGGACGGCGAGACACAGCCCGCCCTCAATGCGGCGGCCGATCTGGCCGTGACGGGGGCAGACCTGCAGGCGGTGTGCCTGCAGCCCGCTGCGATGCCGCGGGTGTTCCTGATGGGGGACTCCACCGTCACCGACCAGTGCGCGGGCCTGCCCTATGCCCCCGGCTCCAGCTATGCGGGCTGGGGCCAGATGCTCGGCCGGTTCCTGCCGGGGGACTGGTGCGTTTCCAACCATGCCCACTCCGGCCTGACGACCGAGAGTTTTACCGAGGGCGGCCACTGGGCCATTGTCGAACCGCGGCTGCGGGCGGGGGACTTCTGCCTGCTGCAGTTCGGCCACAATGACCAGAAGCTCCCGCATCTCGCTGCCCGGGGCGGCTACACCGAACGGCTGCGCGGCTATCTGCGGGCCATCCGGACCAGGGGCGCACAGCCCGTCCTGGTCACGCCGCTGGCGCGCAACACCTGGACCGCCGACGGCCGGTACAACGACCTGCTGGCCGAATATGCGGCCGCGGTCTTTGATCTGGGCCGGCAGGAACAGGTCCCGGTGATCGACCTGCACGGCTATGCGATGGAAGGCATCTGTGCCGAGGGCCGGGAGCGCTCCAAGCGGTGGTTCTATCCCGGCGACTACACCCACACCAACGATTTCGGCGCCTGCCGCTTTGCAGCCTTTGTGGCCGGGCGGCTCTGCGCGCTGGCGGGGCGTCCGGCTCCGGCCGTTCCGGTCCGCGAACCGTCCGGCCCGATGCTCCCGCTGACGCCGCCCGCTGACGCCGCGCCCACCGGGGAAACACCCTTTGCCGTGTATGAGACGCAGCAGCCCGATGCCCCGCTGACCCGGGCGGACGCGCTGTGCCAGATCACGGCCACGCTCAAACTGTTCCCGGTCAACGGCTATAAAAGCCCCTTTGCCGATGTGGTGGGCCAGGCTCCCTTTGCCGGAGCGGTCCAGAGCGCGGTGCAGAGCGGGCTGGACCGCCGACGGCTGCCTGCATCCCGGGCAGTCCGTGACGCTCGCGGAGTTCCTGGAGGTGCTGCGCCCCGGCTATGCGGCCCGGCGGCCGCTGCCCGCCGGGGCCGTCGCCGACCAGGCCGTACAGGCCGGCTGGATTGACGCCGGCGCGGACCTGAACGGGGTCCTGACCCGGGCGCAGGGGGCGGCCATCTGCCGCCGTGTGCAGATTTGAAGGAGAAAGGTTGGAATTGCGATGAAACAAACCAAGAAAGGCGGGTTCACGCTGCCCGGCGAAGCCGGATGCGAGGCGCTGACCCTGGAACTGGCCGACCGCTGGGGCGCCGATGTCATCCGCGACAGCGACGGCACCGAACTGTCCGACGAGATTCTCGATGCCGGCTATTCGATCTACTCGACGATCTGCCTGATCCGGGACCACAACGAGTGGGCCCGCGAACATCCCGACTGCCTGCAGCAGACCTTCCTGACCACCCGGCCCTGCCTGGCAGGGGAGGGGCCGCTGTCGGTCGCGCTGCTCGCGGATTTCTTTGACGAGCAGTTCCGCGTCAATGACGGCGAGACCGCCCGCCGGTACTGGCAGGTCTGGGACCGCACCGAGGGCACGCTGCTGGACGCCGGCGCCTGGCACTGGCAGCCCGGCACCGGCTGCGTCGTCGTGGACCATCCCACGCCCTACCACAGCTATACGGTCAGCTTCCTGGCCTATCGGATCTGGGAAGAGATCTCGATGTACAACCATCTGACCAACCACTGGGACAAGGAACACCTGATGCCCATTGATCCCCGCCGCCCCGAAGCCCGCGCCTTCCTGACCGACTGGCTGCGCAACTGGTGCGAAACCCACCCCCACACGACGGTGGTCCGGTTCACGAGCCTGTTCTACAACTTTGTCTGGATCTGGGGCTCCGACGAGCGCAACCGCAGCCTCTTCACCGACTGGGGCAGCTATGACTTCACGGTGTCGGAGCAGGCGCTGGCGGATTTCGCGGCCGAGTACGGCTACGAGCTCACGGCGGAGGACTTCATCAACAAGGGCAACTTCCAGGTCACCCACCAGCCGCCCACGGCCCACAAGCGGGATTACATGGCGTTCACCCAGCGGTTTGTGGCCTCCTACGGCCGCACGCTGGTGGACCTGGTCCATCAGTACGGCAAAAAGGCCTATGTCTTTTACGACGACAGCTGGATCGGTGTCGAGCCTTACGGCCCCTATTTCCCGTCCATCGGGTTTGACGGCATCATCAAATGCGTGTTCTCGGGCTATGAAGTGCGGATGTGCTCCGGTGTGCCCGCCCAGGTCCATGAACTGCGCCTGCACCCCTACCTCTTCCCGGTGGGGCTGGGCGGTGCGCCGACCTTCACCCGCGCGTACTGGAACCATGTCCGCCGCGCCCTGCTGCGTGCCCCGATTGACCGCATCGGGCTGGGCGGCTACCTGCACCTGGTGAAGGATTTCCCGGATTTTGTCCAGTATATCGCCGATCTGGCCGATGAGTTCCGCGAGGTGCGGGATCTGCACGCCGCCGGCGAGGTCTACACGATGCCGCTGACCGTGGCGGTGCTGCACAGCTGGGGCGGACTGCGCCCCTGGACGCTCTCCGGCCATTTCCATGAAACCTACATGCACGACCTCATCCACATCAACGAGGCGCTCTCCGGCCTGCCGGTCGAGACCCGCTTCCTGAGCTTTGAGGATGTCAAGGCCGGCAAGCTGGAAGGCGTCGATGTGGTCATCAACGCCGGCCGCGCCGGCACGGCCTGGAGCGGCGGCGATGCCTGGCAGGATGCCGCGCTGGTCACGGCGCTCAGCGCCTGGGTGGCCCAGGGCGGCGTGCTGATCGGCGTCAATGAGCCCACCGCCGTGCCGGGCTGGGGAGACTATTTCCGGATGGCCCGCGCCCTCGGCGTGGACGAGGACACCGGCGCCCGTGTCTGTCACGGCCGCTGGCCCGTGCAGGCCGACCTCGTGGAGGGCCTGATCCCCGAGGGCGCCACCCTCTGCACCCGCGACCACCTTTACCTGACGGACGGCGAGACCCGCGTCCTGGCCGAACAGGACGGCTGCCCGGCCATTGCCACCCACACCTTCGGCCGCGGCCGTGGCATATATCTGGCCGGCTTTGCCTACAGCCCCGAAAACGCCCGGATGCTGCTCAACCTGATGCTCTGGGCCACCGGGACCGACAGCAGCCGTGTCCCGTACCTGACCGACAATGCGGCCTGCGAATGTGCCTGGTTCCCGGCTGCCCGCCGCCTTGTGGTCATCAACAACACCGAACAAGCACAGACCACCGTCATCCACACACCGGAGGGCGATGTGCGGGCTGAACTGGCCCCGTTCGCCACCCGGATGATCCAACGCTGAAGGGGGCACCGTCATGTCCTATCTGATTGTCAACGCCGCACGCTCGGCGGGCACGATCCGCAAAACGATCTACGGACAGTTTTCCGAACATCTGGGCCGCTGCATCTACGGCGGTATCGCTGACCAGGACGGCGCGCTGCGCCCCGCCGTCCTGCAGGCGCTGAAAACGCTGCACATCCCGGTGCTGCGCTGGCCGGGCGGCTGCTTTGCCGATACCTACCACTGGCGGGACGGCATCGGCCCCCGCAGCGAGCGCAAGACCATCATCAACACCAACTGGGGCGGCGTGACCGAGAACAACGCCTTCGGCACCCACGAGTTCCTCAGCCTCTGCGAACAGCTCGGCTGCGAAGCCTACCTGTCCGGCAATGTGGGCAGCGGCACCGTGCAGGAGTTCTCCGACTGGGTGGAATACTGCAATATGCCCGGCGTCTCGCCGATGGCGGACCTGCGTCGCCGCAACGGCCGCGAAGCGCCCTTCGGTGTGCGGTACTGGGGCATCGGCAACGAGGCCTGGGGCTGCGGCGGCACGATGCGCGCCGAATACTACGCCGACCTCTGCCGCCAGTATGCGACCTATCTGCGCTCCTACGATGCCGGCCTTGTGCCCTACAAGATCGCCTCGGGCGCCAATGTGGACGACTACCACTGGACCCGCACCGTGGTGGAGCGCGCCGGCCAGTGTATCGACGCCGTCAGCCTGCACTACTACACCGTCCCCGGCCCGGACTGGCAGCACAAGGGCAGCGCCACCGACTTTGACCGCGACGCCTACTACACCACGCTGCACAAGACGCTGCGGATGGAGGAACTGGTGGAAAACCACAGCCGCATTATCCGCCGCTTTGCCAAGGGCCGGCCCATCGGTCTGTGCGTCGACGAGTGGGGCACCTGGTACGATGTCGAGCCGGGAACCAACCCCGGGTTCCTCTACCAGCAGAACACGATGCGGGACGCCCTGGTGGCGGCGGTCAACCTGAACATCTTCAACAACCATTGCGATACCGTCGTCATGGCAAACATCGCGCAGCTCGTCAATGTGCTGCAGGCAATGCTGCTGACCGAGGGCGACAAGGTGGTCCTGACGCCCACCAGCCATGTCTTTGCGATGTACAGCGGGCATCAGGGTGCCCGCCAGCTGGAAAGCTATGCCGAAACCCGGATGCTGCGCCGCGACGAGGAGCAGGTCCCCGAACTGCATGTCTCGGCCAGCGAACAGTCGGACGGCACCGTGCTGGTCACCGCCGCCAACCTCAACGACACCGAGCCCGTGCCGGTCAACTGCCTGCTGGGCGGCATCCATGCCGCCGGCGTCACGGCCCGGGTCCTGGCCGGTGCGCCGTTCGACCACAACACCTTTGACCGCCCCGAGGCTGTCCGTCCGGCGCCGCTTGCCGTCACGCCGACCGAAACCGGCTTCACGGCCGTGCTGCCGCCCTGCAGTGTGGCGGCGTTCACGGTCTGCCAGAAATAACCTCTTTGCTTTTTTGGATGGAACCGCTATAATACAGTCAAACAGACCGGCCGCGGCGAGCTGTCCCGGCCGGGAAGGGAGGTACCATCCATGCGTATTGTGACTTTGATCGAAAATACCCCCGGTGATCCCCGCTGCGCCTGCGAACATGGCCTGAGTCTCTATCTCGAGACCCATGACCACAGGCTGCTGATGGACACCGGCTCCACCGGCGCCTTCGCGGACAACGCGGAGGCGCTCGGCATTGATCTGACCCGCGTCGATACCGTCGTGCTCAGCCACGGCCACTACGACCACGCGGGCGGTCTGCTCCGCTTTGCCGCCCTCAATCCCGGGGCGCCGATCTATCTCCAGGCGGGGGCCGACGGCGATTTCTACCACGGCGACCGCTACATCGGCATCGACAAGGCCATCACGGCGCTGCCCCAGGTCCGCCCGGTCCGGGGCGATCTGCGCATCGACGGGGAGCTCTTTCTGTTCGCGGGCATCACCGGCCGGCGGTTCTGGCCCCAGAGCAATCTCTCACTCCGGGTCCGGCGGGACGGTCAGACCCTGCAGGACGATTTCTCCCACGAGCAGTGCCTGGTGGTCAGCCAGGACGGACACCGGGTGCTGGTGTCGGGCTGCGCCCACAACGGCATCCTGAACATCCTGGACCGCTACCGCGACCTCTTCGGCGGCGACCCCGACGTCGTGATCAGCGGATTCCATATGATGAAGAAACAGCCCTACGACTGCGAGGAACTGGATGTCATCGACGAGACAGCCCGGGAACTCGCGCGGCACAACACGGTCTTTTACACCGGTCACTGCACCGGCCTGCCCGCCTTCGAGCGGATGCAGACCATCCTGGGGGAGCAGCTCCGCCCGCTGCACAGCGGGGTGGAACTGGACCTCGCAACCCGGTAAAACCCCTGGTGCCCGGCTGCCCGGACAGCCGGAAAACGCCCCTTCCGCTCCGCTGTCTGCGGGGCGGTTTCCTTTTGCACATTTTTGAAGATTGTGTGAAATTCCGGGCCGAGAAGAGAATTTGACACTTTAGCGCATTGCATAAATACCGTTGGCGGTTTATATAAAAACTATCCAACTACGCGCAGAAACACTTGACAATATGCACGGGAGTGTTTGGGATTATTTCGCCGGAAATATGAGAATAATTTTGCGTAAATACGCGAAAAATGTAGTCAAAAAGATGAGAGGATTTGATTGTTGAAATACCGAAAAGGGTGCCGTAAAATTTGACTAAAGGCAGCAGGGAGCCGTCCGGACGGGCGGCCCTGCGCAGAGTCCCTCTTCCGCGGCGTCCAAGCCGGCTGCGGCGGTGCGGAAACAGCAGGGAACAACAAAAAGGAGGAACCCTCAATGGCGAAAACACTGACGGCAGGTAAAGCGGCCGGTGCTCGGACCAAGCAGGACAAACGCGCTTATGCGCAGCTCGGGCACAACACCTGGCGCAAAGCGTTCATGCAGCATTACTGGCTGTACATTCTGATGATCCCGGGCATCCTGTACATGCTCATTTTCAACTACACGCCGATGGCAGGCCTGGTCATGGCGTTCGAGGACTTCAGCCCCTACAATGGCGACACCGCCATCCAGGCGCTGTTCGGCAGCCCCTTCGCCGGACTGAAGTACTTTGAAAAACTCTTCACCGGCCCGGATTTCTGGCGTCTGCTGCGCAACACGCTGGCAATCTCGCTGGCCAACCTGATCTTCGCCTTCCCGGCGCCGATCATCCTCGCACTGCTGCTCAACGAGCTGCGCTGCAAATGGTTCAAGCGCTTTTCCCAGACGCTGGTGTATATCCCGCACTTCGTCTCCATCGTGATTGTGGCGGCGCTGACCTATCAGCTCTTCTCCACCACCGACGGTGTCGCCTATCATATGCTGGTCCAGGTGTTCGGCAAACAGAACGCCCCCGACATCATGTCCGATCCCAAGCTCTTCTCGACGATGATCGTCGGTCAGAACCTCTGGAAAGAGACCGGTTACGGCACGATCATCTACCTCGCGGCCCTCTCCAGCGTCGATACCCAGCTGTATGAAGCCGCCAAGATCGACGGCGCCGGCCGCTGGCAGCTGATGTGGCACGTCACGCTGCCCGCCATCCGCGGCACCATCATCCTGATGCTCATCATGAAGGTCGGCTCGCTGCTGAACACCGGCTACGAACAGATCTTCCTGATGCAGAACGCCATGAACCGCTCGGTCTCCGACGTGTTCGACACCTACATCTACACCAAAGGCATCGTCAACGGACAGTATTCCCTTGCCACGGCTGCCGGCCTGTTCAAGTCCATCGTCAGTATGGTCATGGTCGTCGGCGCGAACAAGATCGCCAAGCTGTTCGGTGAATCCGGCCTGTACTAAGCGCAAGGAGGTACTGTCATGTCTGGCATCATCCATCAGAAACAGGACCCCAACGCCATCCGTGCGACGGGTACCCTGGAAAAGCGCTCGCCGGGCGATCAGGCGGTGCAGGTGCTGCTCTATGTTCTGATTGCACTCATTGCTCTGCTCTGTGTGCTGCCCTTTATCTACGTCATCGCCGGTTCCTTCGCCACCGAGCAGGAACTGACCGAGCGCCCCTTCTTCCTGATTCCTCACGAATTCTCCCTCAATGCGTACTCCTACATCCTCAAGGACGGCTCGGTTTTCCGCGGCCTCAAGAACTCCTTCCTGGTCACCATCGTGGGTACGCTGATCAACATGTTCGTATCCTGCACGCTGGCCTACCCGCTTTCGCGCAGCTATCTCAAGGGCCGCAACGGCTTCATCAACATGGTCATCGTGACCATGCTGTTCTCCGGCGGCATGGTGCCCAGCTACATCCTGGTCATGAACATCCTGGACCTCGGCAACACCTTCTGGGCCCTGTGGCTGCCCGGTGCCATGAGCGCATTCAATATGATCATCATCAAGAACTACTTCCAGGGACTGCCCAACGAACTGGAGGAGGCCGCCATCATCGACGGTTCCAATGACCTGATCACCTTTGTGCGCATCATCCTGCCGCTGTCCACCCCCGTGCTGGCATCCGTCGCGCTGTTCTACGCGGTCGGTCACTGGAACTCCTACTTCAACGCCATGATGTACATCAACGACCCCGACATGGAACTGATGACCATCGTGCTGCGCCGCATGGTGTTCCTGACCAACAAGATCACTCAGGACAGCACCTTCGACTGGGGCGCTGCCGGTATGCCGCCCGCCAAATCCATCAAGATGGCCACCACCGTCGTGGCCACGGTCCCGATGCTCTGCATTTACCCCTTCGTTCAGAAGTACTTCACCCAGGGCATCATGGTCGGCTCCGTGAAGGGCTGATCCCCGTTATCCGGTTTCATCACGCAGTCTGCGTGTTATAAAAAAAGGAGGAAAACAACTCATGAAAAAGCAAATCGCCCTGACCCTGAGCGTCGCGATGGCCGTCACTGCCCTGGCCGGTTGCGGCGGTTCCGGCAGCTCGTCCTCTTCCAGCGCCGCTTCGGCTACCGCCGAGGGCGCCTCGGAATCCAGCGGCCGCCCGACCATCACCTTTATGATCCCCACCTTCTACGGCACCGAGTTCGCCAACGACAACTCCGACAAGGTCATCCAGGCCTACGAGGATTACACCAACACCACCGTCGAATGGCGTCTTGAGGCCAACGATACCTACAAGGACAAGTTCGGCCTGACCCTGATGGACAAGGACAACATGCCGATGATCCTGACCGCTTCCGGCGCGCTGGATGCCAACATCGTCGACGCCGCCAAGAAGGGCGCGTTCTGGGATCTGAGCAGCTACCTGCAGGACAGCGAGAGCTACCCCAACCTGAGCCAGGCCAACGAGAACGTTCTGAAGGGCCTGACCGTTGACGGACAGATCATCGGCATCCCCCGTACCCGTGCCATCGGCCGCTACGGCCTGGCCTACCGCACCGACTGGGCGGAAGCCGTGGGCATCACCGAGCCTCCCAAGACCATCGAGGATGTCTACAACATGCTCTACGCCTTCACCTACGATGACCCGGACGGCAACGGCGTGGACGACACCTACGGCCTCGAGCTGTGCAAGTACACCGGACCTCTGGACGTGATCCAGACCTGGTTCGGCTGCGGCAACGAGTGGGTCGAGCAGGACGGCAAACTGGTCCCGGTCCATCAGACGGCCGAGTACAAGGAAGCCCTGCAGTGGATGCGCAAGATCTATGAGGACGGTCTGGTCCGTCCCGACTGGGCAACCGTCGACACCTCCACCTGGGAGGACGGCTGCAAGAAGGGCGAAGCCGGCTGCTTCCTGGACACCATGGACGGTGCCAAGCGTATCTGGAACTACTTCACCAGCAACAACGTAGCGAGCGTTGTGGATCCCTCCACCACCGCCACGATGACGATGGTCGGACCCATCGCCAAGGATGCCAACAGTGAGCCCCGCACCCTGGCCACCAGCGGCTACAACGGCTTCTACCTGATCACCAAGTCTGGCGCCAAGACCGAGGAAGATCTAGATCGGAAGAGCACACGTCTGAACTCCGATCCGATGCTCGAACTGGCCGACTACGGCATCGAGGGCATCAGCTATGACCTGAACGAGAACGGCAATGTCGTCCTGAACCCCGATTACGACGCTTCTCAGACCCCCAACTGCGGCCTGAACCAGGCTGTCGCCTACATCCCCAACATGTCCAGCGTGTCTCATCCGCTCGAGAAGGCCGAGAGCCAGATCGAGTCCGAGGCCTGCCAGGAAGTCAACGAGAAGTACGCCGTCTTTAACCCCGCGCTCGGCTACCTCGCCAACTCTGCCACCAACGCCGAAGTCGGCACCGATATCGAGCAGATCATCGACGACGCCCGCACCCAGTACATCTGCGGCCAGATCGACGACGCCGGCCTGGATGACGCTGCCCAGCAGTGGCTGGATCGCGGCGGTGCCCAGCTGGTTGAGGAAGTCAACGAGCTCTACGCTGCTGATACCAACAAGTAATTTCATTCCTATCTGAATCAGGCCGCGCCCCTGCGGCATCGGCCGGAAAGGCACCGCGGATGCACTCTCGCGGTGCCTTTTTTGTCGGCCGCAGCGCGGCATTCTTTTACAAAAACGCACAGAAAGGCGGATCTTTCGATGAACCTCACACTTTTGGCCCAGGATGCCCGCTCGACCACCGTGGGCTGGCAGCCGGTCCCCGGGGCTGCCTGCTATGCTCTGGAATGGTCCGACCGGATGTCCGACACCGTCCGCTTCCGCACGGCCGGCCAGACCCGGGACTGCCGGTTCCGGTTTGTCCGCTCGACGCATATCCCGTATTATCTGCGGCTGCGGGCCCTGGACGAGGCCGGCTCCACGCTGGAACTCAGCCCGGTGCTGACCACCCCGCTGGCCCGGGTGCTGTATCCCCAGCTCGAAGCGCTGGACCGCGGCCTGGTCGCGGTGGCAACCTCCGCCGGTGTGTTCCTGAGCTGGCGGCTGCTGCGCTCCGAGGTGGACGGCTACTCCGCCACCGGCCTGACCGGCGCGGATTTTGTCGTGTACAAGAACGGCGTGCGCCTTGCCGATGTGACGGACAGCACCAACTACCTGGACCCCGACGGCACGGCCGGGGACCTCTATGCCGTGGCGCCGGTGTATGCCGGGCACAAGGGCACCGCCTGCAATCCCGTCAGTGTCTGGGCGGACGGCTACTATGACCTGCCGCTCCACAGACCGGAAGGCGGCGTCACCCCCGACGGCAAACCCTTTGTCTACCATGCCAACGATATGAGCGTCGGCGATGTGGACGGCGACGGCCAGATGGAATTCTTTGTCAAATGGGACCCCGACAACTCGCAGGATGTCTCCATCAAGGGCTATACCGGCCGCTGCCTGATTGACTGCTGCAAGCTGGACGGCACGCTGCTCTGGCGGCTGGATATGGGCCCCAACATCCGCGCCGGCGCCCACTACACCCAGTTCATGGTCTATGACTTTGACGGGGACGGCCGCGCCGAGATGGCGGTCAAGACCGCGCCCGGCACCCGGATGACCCGCTATGCGCCGGACGGCACGGTGCTGTGGCAGCGCTACATCACGATGCCCCGCAGCGACCTGGAAGCCGGGTATTCCCACAGCGACAACTATGTCTGCTCGGCCGAGGACTACCGGCTGCACCTGGCCGACGTCTTTGCCGGCTGGCGGGATCATCCCGAGGTCCGGTCCGGCCGCTGGCCCGACACGCTGGAAGCCTGTTTCGGCATCCCGCAGCGGTACGACTACCCGCTGAGCCGCCAGGACGCCGAGGCGATGGCGGACTATTTCATCCGGGAATACGCCCCCTCCCGCAGCGAGCGCAACCATCTGGAAAAGTTCGAGGGCTTCATCTATTCCGGCCCCGAGTACCTGACGATGTTCGGCGGCGACGGCCGCGAACTCGAGACCATTCCCTTCAAGTTCGGCCGCGTGGACGACGGCCTGCTGTGGGGCGACTACGCGCTGCCCCGCATCGAGCCCTGCAACCGGGTGGACCGGTTCAACTCCGGCGTGGCCTACCTGGACGGCGAGCATCCCAGCCTGATTGTCTGCCGCGGCTACTATACCCGCGCCACCCTCGTGGCCTACGATTTCCGTGACGGCCATTTCTCGGAGCGGTGGAGCGTCGATTCCGGCTTTGTGCCGATGGATAACCCCTTCCGGGATGCGGGCTGTCACCTGGCGCGGGGCAGCGATCCGGTGTTCGGGGCGCTGGCCGGCCAGGGCAACCACAGCATTTCCACCGGCGATGTGGACGGCGACGGCTGCATGGAGATTGTCTGCGGCGCCGCGGTCATCGACCATGACGGCAGCCTGCTGTATTCCAGCGAAGGAACGCTGCCCGACGGCACCCCGGCCAAGTTCGGCCACGGCGATGCCATGCACCTGGCCGACATCGACCCCGACAGCCCGGGCCTTGACCTCTTCAATGTCTTTGAGGGGGCCGAAAATGCGCCCTACGGCTGGGCACTGCGGGATGCCGAGACCGGTGCAGTCCGGTTCGGCGAGTACGCCGAGGAAGATCTGGGCCGCTGCATGATCGGCAAGATCGACCCCGCCACCCGCGGCCTGCAGGTCTGGGTCAAGGAGGTCTACGACTGCCGCGGCAACCGCCTGCCCCTCGAAACGCCCGGCACCAACATGAAGATCTACTGGGCGGGGGACCTCTCCACCCAGGTCACCGACGGCCGGGATTATCTGCACGGCCCCAAGTGCGGCGCGGTCAACGACCTGACCCACGGCACGATGCTGATGCCCAGCGGCACCGCCACCAACAACGGCACCAAGGGCAACCCCTGCCTGGTGGCCGACATCTTCGGCGATTTCCGCGAGGAACTGCTGCTCCGCCTGGAGGATGATTCGGCAATCCGCATCTACACCTCCACCGACCTGACCCACCACAAGCTCTTCACCCTGCTGCATGACCCGCAGTACCGCTGCGGCGTGGCCTGGCAGAACAACTGCTACAACCAGCCGGGGTACCCCTCCTTCTACTATGCAAGCGATATGGACTTTGCCAACGTCCTGCCCCAGCTCCGGGCCAGGCCGACGGTCTATCTGGCCGCGGACTCGACGGTTCAGAGCTACACCGAGGCCGAAGCCCCCCAGACCGGCTGGGGCCAGCAGCTCTGGCGCTGCCTGCGCGGCGCCAACCTCTGCCGGGTGGATACCCGTCCCGGCTGCCCCTTCCCCCAGGAGCGCCGCTACCATCTGCCCGACCTGACGATCGACAACTGTGCGATGGCCGGCCGCAGCAGCCGTTCCTTCCGGGAGGAGGGACGCCTGGCGGATATTGAGGCCTCGCTGCGGCCCGGGGACTACCTGGTGGTCCAGTTCGGCCACAACGATGCCTACCGCGAAAAGGCCGAGCGCTATGTGGCGCCCGAGGCGTTTGGCGCCTCGCTGCAGCCCTACCTCGACGCGGCCCGGCGCCACGGCGCAACCTGCATTT
>OOBR01001512.1_pt1 | contig 12789 bp, 9 predicted proteins | sample 1671281 | NCBI WGS metagenome assembly OOBR01 (sample SAMN06348140, study PRJEB24527) | human gut metagenome | biome: human gut; feature: ankylosing spondylitis patient; material: feces | host: Homo sapiens | place: China | collected 2015-10
ATGGGACGTGTGAAACACAGTCTGGTGACATCACCTGAATATACGTTAGATGCTGCGAAAGCATTTCGCAAAATGAAGCAGATGAAGGGGATCGAGGATGTCGAACTCATGGATACTGCGGCAATCGTGAGAGACAAGCCGAAGGCAGATGAGAATACACTGTACGAGTGTGTGCGCGCAGAGGAAGCTTATGTAGATACTTGTCTGAAGCGATACTTAGGCCGCATTAAGAAATGTGAGACGGTGGAAGAACTTCATGAGACGAGAGATGGTGTCACAAAGGACTGTTATTCCTACAGCAATTACATTTTCAGACATTTAAGAAAGAATGATTATGAGAAATATGCTTGTATCGGAACGAAAGTGTCAAAAGCGAAACTTCTTGAGTTGGAAGAAGAAGCAGCGAAGCTGAAACAGGAAGTGGAAGAGGACTGCCGTGTTGAGATGGCACTGCGTGCAGCACAGAAATTCGAGTGTCTGAACCAGAGCACAGAACAGATCTTACATCTTTCAAAAGCAGCGGAACAGCTTCAGGATTATTACGAGAAGCAGGAAAAATTACGTCTGGAAGTAGAAGAATTGAAACGAGGCGACCGGACAGTCGAACTGAAGAAGAAAAAGCAGGAATTACTGGAGTTGCTTAAGAAAAATGCAGAGATTCTTGATAGCATTCAAAGTGAAGTAGTACAGTATGCGAAGACACAGGGACAAATCGAGAGTAATATCAAATCATTTTCAGAAAAGATAAACTTCCTGACAGAGGGATTTGTTGTCAACGAACAGCTTCAGAATGAAGTAACAGATGCGTTAAAAGTACAGAGCGAAGCAGCTTATAAGAGAGACAAGACAAAAGAAAAGGATGCTTTGGAAACGTTGGAAGAGACGGAGAGAGAAGAACTGCAAAGAAGTAGAAATAAGTTCAATAATGCTTATCCGGCCTATGGTTTTACAGGAATAGAACATGAAAATGATGTGTATGACAAAGTGCTGAATCAGTGCAGGAAAGATTTTGAACCGAAGTACAAGGAAGAATTCGATAAGCAGTATAATCTGGTTTACTATACATTGCGTGAAAATGTGATTGCTTCCATTCATGGTGAAATCAAGGCAGCTTACAGACATAAGAAAGAGATCAACCGTCTGCTTGCGAAGATCAAGTTCTCGGACAGCATTTACCAGATAGATATCATACCGGCTCAGAATGAAAACGGACAGTTCTACGAGATGCTTACAGCACCTGAACTAGACAGCAAAGTGTTCGATGACTACGGATTTGAAGGTCAGTTAAGTCTTGGCGAGGATGAGTTTTATCAGAAGTATGAAGAAGATATCAAGCGTCTGACTGAGAAGTTCATGCCTCCGAAGGAGGAAGACGCAAGGGCATTAAGCCAGTATCGTCAGCAGATGGAGCAATATGTGGATTACCGCAATTATTTGACTTTCAGTATGTATGAAAAAGTCGAAGATGAGAATGGAAATATCCGCAAAAATGCAGTTGATGACATGGCTGGCCGTGACTCCGGAGGAGAGGGACAGAACCCGAAATATGTAGCACTGCTTGCAGGATTTGCTATGCTCTATATGCAGCAGACAAACCGTGATTCCAAGATCCGCTTAGTACTTCTTGATGAAGCATTTTCCAAGATGGATAAGGAGCGAAGTGAAGTATGTCTGCACTACGCAAGAGAGCTGGAGCTGCAGCTGATCGTATGTGTACCGGATGAACGTCTGCAGTCACTGATACGAAATGTAGACTGTGTATACGGTTTCCGAAGACATCAGAATCAGGTGTCTATGATGCACATTGATAAAGGTGATTACCTTGATATGGTTGAGGGAAATGAATAAGGAAAGAGTATGGAATGAAGAGAATCTGCCGTTGGCAAAATGGCTGATTGATAAGACGAATACAAAGGACTATCGCATAGGAAATCTCTCAGGAATGAAACATCCAAAGGTGGATGGGAATCTTTTGAAAACAGTAGGTGGCAGAGAGGAACTGGTCAGACAGGCAAAAGTTTTGGAAAGAATTCCAGCATTAGGCGGAAAAGAATATCTGCATTTTGACTGGAGAGAAATGAATACAGATATTACGAGGATTGATTATCGGGTAGAAGTGATTCCAAGATTATGTGAATTGATCGGTATCATGGATCCAAGAGAACGCCAGTTACAGGCAATTTCAAGAATATGCAAACTGCAGGTGGATGTATCCGAAAGCTGTCTAAGCGCTTATTGTGATCATGTGTTAGAACAGTTGAATAAAGGAAATACGAAAGAGTTATCCAAAGCGGAGGATGAAGAATTTCTTAAATGCCTGAAAGCTTTAGCTGATCTGAAAGAACCGGAATGGAAGCGCGTGTTCAGCTCCAAAGTATTTGAAAAGAAAAATGAAATCACACCATCTAAAGTTTTTGAACGCATTTATCAAGGTGCAGTTATTGAAGCTTTGAAATACTCTCCGCAATATGAAGAGGGCATGTCAGATGATGAGATACTGGCAGTACATGGAATATTGAGTTATTCTCAGACATTAGAATGGAAAGGTGCTGTGGAGTATTGCCTGACAGATCAAAATGGCATAGCGAGCGAGGAGAAAATTGACACTTCTTCGAATTATTATGGAACAGTACTTAATGCACAGACATTAGAGCGTGCTATTCCAACTTTACGAAATAGTGTTGAAAAAATCATTGTGATTGAGAATAAAGCGAATTATGAAAGCATGGAATATGATCCAAAAGTTTTATATATCTTTTGTCATGGCTACTTTTCGCCAAAAGAAGTTCGTTTTTTGCAAATGTTAATGAAGACAGCACCGGAAGAAATCCGGTGTTATCACTGGGGAGATATGGATTATGGTGGAATACAGATCTTTTTATACAATGAGAAAAATATTTTCCCAAATCTGATTCCATGGAAGATGGACGCTCCCTCTTATAAGGCAGCGTTGGAAAATGGAAAAGGAATTAAGCTAAGCAGCGGAAAGCAGAAAAAGTTAGAGGCATTAAATGCCGGTAAATTGGAAACGCTGAAACAGTGCATATTGGAAAATAAGATGGAGATCGAGCAGGAGATGTTAATATAAAAACGTCTCGATTTCATCTACAGTCATCATATTGTATACACTCTTATGAAAAGTGGCAGCAACTTCGAGTTCCCCATAACTACTTTCTTCAAAATCATAACTATCTTGAAAAGCACAGGCGAGAAGAGTTTTAAACTCCTCGCCTTCTTTACTGTCCAGATAATCTTTAAGCATCATGCAGCACGCATGAATATTATTGTAATATTTCTGATAATCCGGATGAAACTCAAGCAGCAAAGGACTGGTTGAGAATGCAAACAAAGTAGTAGGGCGAATCAGCGGACGATATAGTAACCGCCATTTTTTTATTTGCCTTTCATCAGTTGCAAAGAGTGTGAGAGATTTCTTCAATTCTTCCACAAAATCAGGATAGTCTTCCGGTGTGAGTGCAATAATTTTCTGGTTGCGCAAGTATTGATTTACATTAGCGGCATCCAATTGTTCAGGGGAAAGAGCCTGTAGGTATTGCGCCATAACTTTTATTATAAAGAAGGAAAATTATGGGAGACGGAATAAAGGAGAGTTCGATGACTTCCGGAAACAGTGAAAACAGCAGATACGATCCGTGTGGACCAGATTGCAGATTCGGTAGGAACTCAATCCACAGAACAAGAGAATCCGTGCTTATCATTATAAAAATGAAAAACAGGAAATCTATTATTTCGTAAATGAAGATGAGGCTGTATACAGTGGAGAAATCCGTGTTCCGTATCTGGAATCCTGCTACGCCTATGATGCATGGAATGGAACAAAGATGGCTCAGGAATATCGAGCAGAAAAGGAAGACGCAACGATCCTGTCAATGAAACTGCGTCTTGGAGAGAGCCGGATTGTGGTTGTTGAACAGGAGAAAGAGACGGTATCTCAACTAGAGAAATCCTTGTTTGAAATGATGTATGGGGTGGAAAAAGAGAAGATTCCAGTGAAGAAGAACTGGGAGATCGGAACCTGTCGTTCGATTGCTTATCCGAAGTTCTCCAATTTCCAGCCAATCACAAAATTTGAGGATTATGGAAAGAAAGAGAAGAAATTCTCGGGGTTCATTGCCTACAGAAATCAGATGGAGAGAATGACATCCGAATTGAAGTGGCAACTACGCTGGAACGGGAACGTGGAGCGAATAAAGGAAAACAGGCACCGATTGGGATTTATAGTATGGTGAAAATATATCAGATTTAATATGGATTAAAATCTTATTCATTCCGATACTGTGTTGGTGTCAATCCAGTCATTTTTTTGAATACAGCGGAAAAATGGCTCGGATTGGCAAAACACAGTTCCTCACTGATCTCCTGCATATCGATCGAAGGATTTTTGAGCATTAATTTTGCATACGCAATCCGTTTTTCCATGATGTATTCAGAGATAGAAACACCGGTTTCCTTTTTAAAGCAGGTGGAGAGGTAATATTTTGTATATCCGAGTGTATTGGCAAGTTCTTCCAGGTTGATCTTCTCTCTATAATGTGTGCCCAAATAAGTGATACATTCACGAATCATTGGATTTTTAATCGCAGAGAGTGTGGCTTCATGTACCTGATTGGTGATATCAAAATACATCGTCTCGATCAGCTGTATGACTTCTGTAATGTTGCTTGCAGCTTCAATCGACTGGATATAGTAATCGCTGCAGGTGTAAGCTTTCTCAAATGAAATTCCCCCCTGAATGGCAGCACGTGTGAAGATCGTGACAAGACCGATTCCCTCATCTTTCTTCTGGCGCAGAGGATCTCCCGGACACATGGTACCGACCTGTGCGGAAGAGATCTGGTTTGAAAAATCAGAAAAAGGAATTCCATCCTGTACACTTTGGGAAAGGAGTGTTTCATAGTAGTAAGGGGAATGTTCGGAAGCAGTGAAATCCTCTTCCTTCTCTTTGCTCTGTGAGATTGGATTTTCCTGTAATTTAATATCATTCACTGTAATTAGTGCATCATTCAGTGTATAGTAGAGCTGACAGACATAGTGACTCAGAAAAGCGGTTGGAAGAACCGGAATCTGGTCAATCAGGCTGAGTAGCTCTGTTTTTGATTTTACGGACATATTTTTGATGTCCATTTTTTCTTTTATATAACTGTCAGAAGTGTAGGAACTGAAGACAGGTCCAAGCAGATGAATATTGACGAGTTTTTTCTGTTCCGTATAGGCAGGAACGGCCGCCCATAGAAAGAAAAAGTCATCGAATAAGAAGAATGGTTCCATGGAGGACTGAAAGTGCTGCTTCATATATGTATTGCAGGAACTTAAAGAAAAAATATTCTTTAAAGGAGCGGAATCCGGATGATTGCTGTAGGAAAAATCGTATTCCGGTGTCAGGTGCCAGGAATAGAGTGATGCAGTATTTAAAAATAAGTCTTCCATATAGTTCAGATATGCGTAATTGCTCAAATGTAGTCCCTCCCAATTCTTTCACGTTATTAGCTTTCAAATTTCTCTCCACTATTATATATTAAAAAATACGAATTTCTATCACAAATTAATGAAAATAAAAATAGAACATGAAAATGTAATAGAAAACAAGAAATTATAACAGAAATAAGACTTGAAGTTTGCTAACATGGACTCATCAGAAAAAGGAATGGAGGAAAAGCAATGGAACGTGACTTGAAGAAGTTGGTAGCGTCCATGACACTGGAAGAAAAAGCCGGGATGTGTTCTGGGGCAGATTTCTGGAATACAAAGGCTGTGGAACGGCTCGGAATTCCAGGCGTGATGATGTCTGATGGTCCTCACGGAATTCGGAAGCAGGAAGGGGAAGCAGACCACCTTGGATTGAATGAGAGTGTGGAAGCAGTTTGTTTTCCGGCAGCCTGTGCAACAGCGAGTAGCTTTGATGTAGATCTGATCCGTCAGATGGGAGAAATCCTTGGAGAAGAATGTCAGGCAGAGGACTTGAGCATGCTGCTTGGACCGGCAGTAAATATCAAGAGAAGTCCGCTGTGTGGAAGAAACTTTGAATATTTTTCGGAAGATCCTTATCTTACAGGAAAGATGGCAGCAGCTTACATCAATGGCGTGCAGAGCTGGGATGTAGGAACGAGTATCAAGCATTTCGCAGTGAACAACCAGGAGTACAAAAGAATGTGTGTTTCTTCAGAAGTATCGGAACGTGCATTTCGTGAGATTTATCTTCCGGCATTTGAGGAAGCTGTGAAAGAAGCTCAACCGAAAACAGTAATGTGTAGTTATAATAAGATCAACGGAGTGTTTGCTTCCGAGAATGAAGATCTGCTGACGAAAATCCTGCGAGACGAATGGGGATTTGAAGGCTATGTTGTGACAGACTGGGGCGCAGTCAACGACAGAGTCAAAGGATTGAAAGCCGGAGTAGATCTGGAAATGCCATCAACTGGTGGGTATAATGATAAGAAGATTGTGGAAGCGGTCAAGAGTGGAGAACTGGACGAGAAAGTGCTCAATCGTGCGGTGGAGCGAATGCTGAAAGTGATCTTTTCTTATGTGGATCACAGACATTCGGAAGCAGTCTTTGACAGAGACAAAGATCATGAAAAATCCGTAGAGATTGAGACAGAATGTGCAGTTCTTTTGGAAAATAACGGCGTCCTTCCAATGAAGGAAGAACAGAAGATTGTTTACATCGGTGAATTTGCAGAAAAGCCGCGTTATCAGGGCGGTGGATCAAGCCATATCAATTCAAGCAAAGTAGTGTCCGCATTAGAAGCAGCACAGGAAAAGAACAGGAATGTAACTTATGTGAAAGGCTTTTCCAGTGAGAGGGATGAGATCGAGGCACAGGAAGTAGAGAAGGCCGTTCAGGCTGCGAAAGAAGCAGACATTGCAGTTGTTTTCGCAGGTCTGCCGGATGCATTCGAGTCCGAGAGTTATGACCGGAAAGATATGAAGCTTCCGGCGTGTCAGAATCATCTGATCGAAGAGGTGGCTAAGGTACAGCCGAATCTTGTTGTGGTGCTTCACAACGGAAGTCCGGTTGAGGCTCCATGGGCTGAGCAGACCGCTGCAATCCTGGAACTGTATCTTGGCGGACAGGGTGTCGGAGAAGCGTGTGACCGGTTACTTTACGGTCAGGCGAATCCAAGTGGAAGACTTGCTGAGAGCTTCCCGCTTCGCATAGAGGATAATCCAAGTTATCTTTCTTTTGGTGGAGATGGAAAGAAAGTGGATTATACTGAAGGAGTCTATGTCGGATACCGTTATTATGAGGCAAAGAAACAGCCGGTACGCTGGGCATTTGGACACGGATTGTCCTATACAGAATTTAAGTACGATCATTTGACAGTATCATCGAAAGAACTGGATGATGAGAATGAGATTATAGTAGAAGTAGATGTCACAAATGTTGGTGCATGTGCAGGAAAAGAAGTGGTACAGTTATATGTAGCAGACAAGAATGGAACTGTAAACCGACCAGTAAAAGAACTGAAAGGATTCACAAAGCTTTTCCTTCAGCCGAGAGAGACAAAGAAAGCACAGATGAAGATTAGTGCAAGAGACCTGTCCTTCTACAATGAAGAAATCAAAGACTGGTATGCATCGTCAGGAACTTACGAAATTCTGATTGGACATGCAAGTGATGATATTCGGATTAGCTGTGAGGTTTCGTTTACAACCAAGAAACAGCTTCCATTCCAGGTGACAGGTACTACGACAATCGGAGAACTTCTTGCAGATTCCAGAACAGCCGCTGCAACAATGGAATTACTTGCACCATTGCAGCAGAACGGAGAGAATGGAGAAGAAATCAGTGAGGCGGATCAGCAGATGATTCAGGCAATTTTAGAAGGACTTCCGTTAAAATCTTTATCCATTGCAGGTGTAACGGGAGAAACGATTGAGGGAATCATTTACAAATTAAATGAGTTGTGTTAAGAGGGAGGAGAACAAAAGATGGGCAAAGATAAAATAAAGTTCAAAGAAAAACTGGCCTATGCAACCGTAAACTTTGGTAACATACCGATTATGACGATCATCAATGGATATCTGTTGATCTTTTATACGAATATCTGTGGATTAAGTCCTGCGGCATGTGCCACATTGTTTCTGATCGCAAGAATTCTGGATGGATTAAATGATCCTCTGGTTGGATTCGTGATCGATCATCTTCCGAATACGAAGTTCGGACACTTCCGTCCGACATTGATCGTAGGAACGATTCTTTGTAGTGCAAATTTCCTGTTGTTATGGTTTGGACCGATGATGGCTCCATCTGGTAAACTGGCGATTGCTTATGTTTCCTACATTTTACTTGGCGTTTTGTTCCCGGTTATGGACATTTCCCTGAACAGTCTTCTTCCGGTTATGACAGAGGATATGAACGAAAGAAGCTCTCTTAGTTCAGTAAAAGGTCTGGCTTATGTGGTAGGTGCGTTGGTTGTTAGTGTTGCAGCACCACTGATTCTTGGAGATACATCAAATAAAGATGGATACATCAAGTTGATTCTTATCACAGTTGCAGTGATTTTCTTCTGTTCGATCATTGGAACACTTGGAGTAAAAGAGCGTATCAAACCACAGAAAGAAAAGAGTTATACGATTAAACAGTTATTCCAGATTTTATCACAGAAACCGGTATATATTACATTCCTTGTTGTATTGCTTTATACAATTGGAAACAATATTGTCAGTGCAGTTAACACATATTATTACACATATGTGTTAGGGAATTTAAGCTGGGCAGCAATCCTTACACTGGTAATGTGCGTTACGATTTTCCCGGCAACAATGATTGTAACAAAATTTATTGCAAAATACGGAAAGAAAAAGATGTATGCAGTTGGACTTGCAATTGTAGGTTTGTGCCCATTGATCCGTTTGATTGACGTGAAAAGTATTCCGATTTTGATCGTTTCATCTCTGATTGCAGGAGTAGGAAGTGGATTTGCGGCTCCATTAAATTATGGAATCCAGGCAGATAATACAGATTATGTGGAAATGACAATGGGAATCCGTGCTGAGGGCGCAGTTGCTTCTCTTTCCAGTTTTATCTCAAAATGTGCAATGGGAATAGGTGGAGCAATTCCAGGATATATGCTTCAGATGGCAGGTTTCAATGCAGTAGCTGAAGTACAGACACAGAGTGTAATCAATGTAATCATTTTCTGTCTGATTATCCTTCCGGCAATCATCAATGTGGTTGGAATTGGTATTTTCGCAAAGGCATATCCACTTACAAAAGAGAAACTGGAAGAGCAGACAAGAATTCTGCAGGAAAGACATTCAGCAGACAAAGCAGAATAAAATAGATTTATGGATACCGGTCATTTGTATGGGAATGGCCGGTAATGTAGTATAAGGAGAACATTATGGGTAAGATTTACGCAGCAAAGACAAATCATATTACAAATCCGCTTGGATTTTATATGGAGCAGATTGTATTTTCCTGGAAGGTAAAAGAATGCAAGGGAAAGAAACAGAAAAATGCAAGAATTTTGATCAGTGAGAAAGAGGATTTTTCAGAGATTCTTTTGGACACGAAAGAGGAGAATCTTGACAGTTGTGGAACGAAGGTAGATCTTCAAACAGAACCGTATACGAGATACTACTGGAAAGTCATTGTGGCAACAGATCAGGAAGAAGTAGTAGAATCCGATGTTCAGTTTTTTGAGACAGCAAAGCAGGACGAACCATGGGTAGGAAAGTGGATCACCTGTGGCTGGAAAGAGGGAAGACATCCAATCTTTTCCAAGCCGGTTTCAACAGAAAAAGAAGTTGAGCGGGCAAGACTCTATATCTGTGGTCTGGGACTGTATGAGGCATATTTTACTTCGAACAAGACCGAAAAAACAGAAAAAATTGGAAAGGAATATCTGACTCCTTACTGCAACAATTATGACCAGTGGATACAGTATCAGACCTATGATGTGACAGAGCAAATGAAAGCAGGTGGAGAACTTTCTGTTCTTCTTGGAGATGGATGGTACAAGGGAAGATTTGGTTTTAGTCAGCCGGAGAAGAAAGGTTTCTTTGGTGATGCATGGAAGGTGATCGCAGAAGTACATATTGATTATGCAGATGGATCAAAAGAAGTGATCGGTACGGATGAATCCTGGAAAGTAACGGAAAGTAAGATTTCTTTTTCTAACATCTATGATGGAGAGAAGAGAGATGATACTTTGCCGGATGTTCCAAAAGCAGCAGCGATTCTTGCAGTGGCACCGAAGGGCAGACTGATGGAGCGGTTATCACTTCCTGTAACAGTATATAAAGAAATGAAGCCAGTGGAGCTGATTCATACACCGGCAGGCGAGCAGGTATTTGATCTTGGACAGGAGATTACCGGAATTTTCAGATTCCATGTAAAGGAAGCAGCAGGAACTGAGATCCTGATTCAGACAGGAGAAGTGCTCCAGGATGGTAACTTCTACAATGGAAACTTGAGAACCGCAAAGTCAGAATATCATTACATTTCGGATGGAACAGAAAAAGAGTTCATTCCTTATTTTACCTATTATGGATATAGATATGTGAAAGTAAGTGGTGTGACAGATCTGTCCTGCGATGATTTTACAGCACTTGTTCTTTGTAGTGAATATGAGAAGACAGGCGAGTTAGAGACAGGACATGAGCTTGTGAATCAGTTGATTTCCAATGTAGAGTGGGGAATGAGAGGAAATTTCCTGGATGTTCCGACAGACTGCCCGCAGAGAGATGAACGAATGGGATGGACAGGAGATACGCAGGTGTTTTCAGTTACTGCAAGTTATCTGGCAGATACCTATGCATTTTACAGAAAATTTTTATATGACATGTATCAGGAACAGCTGTTGGCAGATGGTATGGTACCTGAAGTTGTACCGACATTTGGTCCGAGTAAGACATCTTGTGCGTGGGGAGACGCGGCATGTATTCTTCCGTGGAATGTCTATCTGTTCAGTGGAGATAAGACAATTCTCGAGCAGCAGATCGACAGTATGAAAGCCTGGGTGGATTACATCAGAAGGGTGGATGGCGAGCATCACGGATGGAGAAACTCCTTCCATTACGGTGACTGGCTGGCACTCGACCGTCCGGGAGCAAAAGAAGGAAATGTATATGGTGCGACAGACGAAGCGTATATCGCAGATGTCTATTATGCAGCCAGTGCACAGATTGTCGCGAAAGCAGCAGAAGCATTAGGAAAATCTGAGTTGCAGAAGGAATATCAGGAGATTGCCGATCAGCAGTGGACAGTAGTCAGGGATGAATACTTTACAGCGACCGGAAGATGCGCGATCAAGACGCAGACAGGACTTACACTTGCGTTAAAATATCATTTATCAGAAAATGAAACAATGACAGCAGAGATGTTGAAAAAGCTGTTCCGACAGAACAAGTACAAGTTAAATACTGGATTTGTTGGCACACCACTTTTGTGTAATGTGCTTACAGAGAATGGTATGTCAGATATTGCTTACCAGTTGCTTCTGAATGAAGAATTCCCAGGGTGGCTCTATGAGGTGAAACTGGGTGCAACAACTGTTTGGGAGAGATGGAATTCTCTGGATGAGAACGGACATGTCTCAAGTACAGGAATGAACAGTCTGAATCATTATTCTTATGGAGCAGTGCTGGAATGGGTTTACAGACATGCGGCAGGTATTGATGTGACTGAACAGAATCCGGGTGGAAGAAAGATGAAGATTCATCCGAAAGTGAATGCAGAATTAGGTTATGTGGATGTTTCCTGGGATTCTGCCAGTGGAAGGTATCAGAGCAGTTGGAAGATACTGGATGGAAATAAAATACAGTTGCGTTTTTCTGTTCCTTTTGGATGTGAAGCGGAAATCAGTCTGCCTTATGTAGCAGACAGTGTATATGAAGAGAAAGAGAATCCATTGTTTGTAAATGTGAAAGAAGGAGTCTGCCTTGTAGAAGCCGGAAACTATGAAGTGACCTATGAAGCAGTAGTGCCATTAAAGAAAACTTACAGTGTGGATTCCACGATGGAAGATCTGATGAGTAATCCGAAGATCCGTGGGTTCCTGGCTTCCATGATGGACGTGGATATGCTTCCGGATATTGTGTATGAGATGTCTTTGAGAGATGTTGCAAAAATGTTTGCCGGAGAAATTGGAGACGAGCAGGAAAAGATGCTCAATGCAGCATTGGGACAATTCTGAATAATCGCCGTTGCAACTACACGATAAGAAATAAAGTCTCCTGTAGTATAATTCTCATCCGTAATCGGATTAGCAGAACCGAATGCAGCCGGTTTACCGGCACCTTCTACGTCTGCGTGCAGTTTGACTGCCGCATCTGGAACGACAACCCCATTTTCATCTACGATTTCAATTCGGACATAAGCAAGTGCATGACCGTTCGCAGACAGTTCTGTCTTCTCAGGAATCAGAGAAATATTCTGGGAAGAGACTGGATGTTGATCAGTTATTGGAACAATTCCTCACGGAAAATCTGACAAAAGATCCGGGATATGAACAGATCGAGCAGGGACTGATGATCCGCCTGTTGCAGTATCTCTGTCAGGCATATGTTCCGCAGTTACATACGGACAGCAAAGAAGGAAAGGAAAAGGCGTTCCTCTATGAACTGGAATGCTACATCCGGACAAATGCACCTACCATGACAGTTGCTGGAACAGACGACACTTCCGGTGAAGCAGATCGCACAGCAGGTGGGATATGAGAACGTGAGTCATTTCTATCATTTGTTTGAGAAGTATTATGGGAAGACACCGAAAGAGGTTAGAGCCGCTGGGGATGGAAAATAACTAAGGCTTGCAATTTG
>OOBR01001524.1_pt1 | contig 12704 bp, 7 predicted proteins | sample 1671281 | NCBI WGS metagenome assembly OOBR01 (sample SAMN06348140, study PRJEB24527) | human gut metagenome | biome: human gut; feature: ankylosing spondylitis patient; material: feces | host: Homo sapiens | place: China | collected 2015-10
TTTTATATGGCTGCAGATAAAAGATACTGCTGCCCGCTGCCATTGCTCCAAACACAGAAGAAGAAGCAATCAGCATAAAGTTATGAAACTTAATAGAAAGCAATGCACACACAAGACTGATACCCGCACAGATTCCATACATAATAAGATCCTGTGGTTTCATCAGATGTACACTGACAACAAAGACGAGTACCGCTACTGTCACAAATCCACCAATCTGCTTCTTCCATGCACCAAGCACCGCCAATACAAGTCCCACACCTGCTCCCGCCGCCAATGAGATCATCTGATCTAGACCTGCAATCGCTCCGACCGCAATTCCGGCTGCGCATCCTGCTGACAATCCTGCGATCACAGACCAGAAACGTACCAGTTTCAGCCCCGTCAGACATAACAGTACTGCTCCGACCGTTATAACGATCAGAGAAATAAATTCCATCTGACTCAAATGATGACTGCTTTCATTAAGTCCAGCCAGAACAACATCCAGGTCAAAATTCAGAATTGTATCAATCATATCATTTACATTCATTATTTACACCTTCGTCCCTTACTATTTATTACTCACTACTGCTCATTTTAGCAATTTTTTTTACTGATTACAAGTGTTCATTTCACCTTTCCATTGACTTCTTATTCTTCTCCACTTAAAATAGAAGAGAAATGCTATTGCTGACCGCATAATACTGTGAACAGCAATAAAATGCTAACATAAAGGAGTTTATTATGGAACAGTTAAGAATACCTGCTGGCTATCATTCCCCTCTTACAATTCGTGAGACAGAAGTAGCCATCAAAGAAGTGAAAGACCACTTCGAGCGTGCTCTTGCAAAGAATCTCCACCTGACACGAGTGTCAGCACCACTGTTTGTCCGTCCGGAATCCGGTCTGAATGATAACTTAAACGGTGTGGAACGTCCGGTTTCCTTTGACATTAAAGAACAGGATGGTTCTGTTGCAGAGATCGTTCATTCTCTTGCAAAATGGAAGAGATATGCATTGAAGAATTATAATTTCCATTCCGGCGAAGGGCTTTACACAGATATGAGTGCGATACGTCGTGATGAAGATACAGACAACATCCATTCTCTGTATGTTGACCAGTGGGACTGGGAAAAAGTAATTTCTAAGGAAGAACGTAACACAGAGACACTTCAGTACACTGTCCGCAAAGTCTACCGGGCTCTGAAAGATACAGAAGAATACATTTCCAGACGTTACAACTATATTGATCCTCTTCTTCCTGATGATATCTTTTTCATCACTACACAGGAGCTGGAAGACCTTTATCCGGATCTTACTACCAAAGAACGTGAAAAAGCGATTGCGAAGGAAAAAGGCGCAGTGTTTATCTCCAAGATTGGTGGCGTACTTGCTTCCGGCGAAAGACATGACGGTCGTGCTCCGGACTATGATGACTGGGAGCTGAACGGTGACATTATCGTTTACTATCCGGTTCTTGACATCGGTCTTGAACTCTCTTCTATGGGAATCCGTGTTGACGAAGACTCATTAAAGGCACAGCTCAAAGAAGCCGGATGTGAAGATCGTGCAGAACTTCCATTCCAGAAGGCACTGCTCAACGGCGAGCTTCCATATACAGTCGGCGGCGGTATTGGACAGTCCCGTATCTGTATGTATTACTTAAGAAAGGCTCATATCGGTGAAGTACAGTCTTCCCTCTGGCCTGAAAATGTAGTCGAAGCTGCTGCTGATGCCGGCATCCACCTTCTCTAAACACAAGACAGACCAGCCAATTATATGATAAAAAGCAGATTCGAATTCTACCGGAGCATCTCTCCTTTGAATTCGAATCTGCTTTTTCATTCTCCTCTTATTCTACAATCAGCAACTGCTCTTTCTCTTCCTCAGACACCCTGTTCCAAAAAACATTAAAATCATCAAATTCCGGCAAATAGATATCTGCCGTATTCCAGATCTGCGCCAGATTCTTGTCATTTGCCTTATCATAAACTGCTACTGTCTTAAATCCCGCATGCTTTGCCGTTCTCAAAGCCTGGTAAGTATCTTCAAACACCCAGGTCTGTTCCGGCTCCGTATCCAGCTGCAAAAGTGCTGCAAAATAAATATCTGGCTGATCCTTACCGCTTCCGATCTCAGATGCTGTAAAAACTCCTTGAAAATAAGGTAATACCTTCAATCTGCTCAGAGCTGCTTCTGCATTCTTCCGGTCACCGGTTGTTGCGATCACCATAGGAATCTTCCGCTCTCTGAATTCCTCCAGATACTGACGAACCCCTTCTTTCAATGGAACTCGTTTTGCATAATAATCTTCCACTTCCTTATTCAGTCCCTGTACAACCTCTTCCACTGTCTTCTCCAGGTTATAATGTGAGATCAGATAATCTGCCGCCTCCTCCAGGCTCATCTCAAATAACGTCTCCCCAAGGTTCTTCTCGGCCTCAATTCCCAAATGATCCAGATACAATTCTCCAAGATTCTCCCAGACAGGCATGGAATTGAGAAGGACACCATCTACGTCAAATATTACACCTTTTATCATGTCATTCCTCTTTTCTGCTATGCACTACATTATAATCTCCCTGGAAACGCATGTCAACCGTTACTGTTCACACGATGTGCGACCAGCAACGCATCTCGCCATTTTAAATCGCCTTTGGCGATGGGGCGAGATGCATTCAAGTCAAAACACGCATCCTCCGTGTCAATCAGCGGAATGATTGACACGGGAGTAAACAGTAACTGTCAACCATCAGAAAAAGACCTTCTGCCGGCAGATCAACCACTTGCAAAAGGTCTTTATAAAATACTGTTATTTATTTTGTCTCAAGGATCTTATCAACACTTGCCAGTTTTACACTCAACACAAATACTTCAGCGGCAACTGCAAGTTCTTCCGGTGTTGGATAAGACGGTGCGATACGGATATTGCTGTCATGTGGATCTTTTCCATAAGGGAATGTTGCTCCCGCTCCTGTCATAACAACGCCAGCTTCTTTCGCCTTCGCAACAATCGCTTTCGCACATCCATCCAGCGCATCAAAGGAGATGAAATATCCTCCGCGTGGCGCGATCCATGATCCAATCTCAAGTCCGCCAAGTTCTCTTTCAAGAACTTCAAGAACAGTCTCAAACTTCGGACGCAGGATATCTGCATGTTTCTTCATATGTTCTACAATTCCGTGAATATCTCCGAAAAATCTTACATGACGCAGCTGATTTACCTTATCATGTCCGATCGTCTGCACACGCATTGTGCTTCTGATATCCTCCAGGTTCGCATCAGATGCTGCCATTGCTGCAATCCCTGATCCCGGGAAACTGATCTTGGATGTAGAAGAAAACTTGTAAACCATATCCGGGTTACCTGCCTTCTTACACTCCATCAGAATCTCAATCAGATAATCCTGTTTATCTTCATATAAATGATGTACGCAGTAAGCATTATCCCAGAAGATACGGAAATCTTCTGCTGCTGGCTTCAGGTTCGCAAAACGGAACACTGTCTCATCAGAATATGTGATTCCCTGTGGGTTAGAGTACTTCGGTACACACCAGATTCCTTTGATTGCCGGATCACTGCTTACAAGTTTCTCAACCATATCCATATCCGGTCCTGTTGATGTCATCGGTACATTGATCATCTCAATTCCGAAATGCTCTGTAATCGCGAAATGTCTGTCATATCCCGGAACCGGACATAAGAATTTTACCTTATCAAGCTTACACCATGGAGTACTTCCCATGATACCATGTGTCATTGCACGTGCTACCGTATCATACATCACATTCAGACTTGAGTTTCCGAAAATGATCACGTTATCTTTCGGAACTTCCATCATATCTGCAAGAAGCTGTTTTGCTTCATCAATTCCATCAAGTCCGCCATAGTTACGGCAGTCAACACCATCTTCACAAGTCAGATCAACACCACTTGTCAGTGTATCCATCATCCCCATTGACAGATTCAGCTGGTCTGCTGACGGTTTTCCTCTGGACATATCCAGTTTCAGACCTTTTGCCTTCACTTCTTCAAACTGCGCCTCCAGGCCACTCTTTAATTCCAATAACTCTTCTTTGCTCAAATCTTTATATGCAGTCATTGCAGGAATCCTCCACTTTCTTTATTTTTTCACTTTTGTTATTGTATATAATTTTTGACGTTTCGTCAATGGGTTCTTGCATTCTTTTTTATTTTTTTGTTTTTTTCAGCTTTATTTTCACATGTTTTGCATTTCAAAAATGTTTTTCATTCATTTTCCACTATATTCCGTGTTATCACTCTATCCCATCAGGTTTTATCTATGCATTATTGATTTTTTCTCCCCTCCTGTGATATCCTTAGAAAGTAGATTCCAGTCAGCATTCCACTTGACTGTGAATAAAAATCTTATAATTCTATGGAGGTACTAAAATGAATTTTACATTTGCACACAATAACCTGAATGTATATGATCTTGAAAAATCACTGGATTTTTACCAGAAAGCTCTGAATTTAAAAGTAGAACGTGAAAAACTTGCCGATGACGAAAGTTTTAAGCTTGTATATCTCACAGACGGTGTGACTCCGCATCTTTTAGAGCTCACCTGGCTGCGTGATATGGATCGACCATATGAACTGGGAGATAATGAGATCCATCTTGCATTTGCCGTCGATGATTTCGATGCTGCTTACAAAAAACATAAAGAGATGGGATGTATCTGCTTCGAAAATCCATCTATGGGAATTTATTTTATTGAAGATCCTGACGGATACTGGCTGGAAATTGTACCGGGCAAATAAGAAAAGTTTAAAAAAAGGAATCAGCATCACTGATTCCTTTTTTGGTTCTAATATCTTACATAATATGTAACACGTACAGAACTTACCTTAACCGGTACTCCTGTCTGCTGTGCTTCAATCATCTGTCCTCCGCCAATATAAATCGCTACATGCCCCGATGTCCAACAGATATCTCCCGGCTGAGGATTGCTTACAATTGTTCCTTTTGCAAGAATATCTCCACTTGTTCTTGGAATTGAAATTCCAGCCTGTCTGTAACAATACTGTACAAGTCCTGAACAGTCAAGTCCAACTCCAGGTGTAGTTCCGCCCCATACATATGGAACTCCGATCTGTGAATAAGCTGCATTTACAATAATGCTTCCCTTATCAGCACTATAACTTGGGCTTGATGAGGAAGAACTTGAGCTTGAACTGTTGGAAGAACTACTGCTTGAGCTTCCTGAACTTGAGCTGCTGGAGTTCGAACTACTGGAGTTTGAACTGCTGGAAGAACTATTGCTTGAGTTATTTCTATTAGATGAACTACTGCTTGAGTTATTCTTCTTAGCTGCTTCCTCAGCTGCTTTCTTCGCTGCTGCTTCTTCTGCTGCTTTCTTCGCTGCTTCTTCCGCTGCTTTCTTCGCCGCTTCTTCCGCTGCTTTCTTTACAGCTTCATCAATCTTAACATCGAGATTTGCGATTTCACTACTCTTCTCTGTGATTGTTGTATTCAGTTCATCCTTCTGCGCATCATACTCTGTCTGTGTCTCCTGCAGATCAGCCATCTTTGTCTCAAGCGTTGTCTTAAGATCTTCTACTTTCTGAACTGTCGCAACATACTCTTCGAGCTTATCTCTGTCATAAGAATGTACCTGCTGGGAATATTCTGCCTGCGTCAGTACACTGGAAATATCTCCGGATGTCAGTACCTTCTCTACTGTAGCAGTTCCTGTTCCTTCTTCATACATATACTTAATACGAAGCTTCATAGCTGCATACTGCTGTTCCTGTTCCTCCTGCGCTGTCTTCAGATCTTCCTCCGTCTGAGAGATTTCCTCACCTGTTTCGATCAGATCATTCTCAAGATCAGAGATCTTGGTCATAAGTGAATTCAGCTGTGTCTGAAGATCGCTTACCTGATTCTGTGTCTCCTGCTTCTTCTGCTTCAGATCACTGACTTCGTCGGCAAGTACCGGTGTAACAGTCATTGTACATGCAAGTGTTACTGCAAGAATCATGCTGCTTACTTTTTTTAACTTCATCTTTCCACCTATCCTTATTTTTATCTAGTCCCCCATGTGATGCATTATAATTTTCGTATCATACTCGTTGTAAATAGTTACATTATAATTCCACATACTCATATGTTATAATACAACATCTATTGTGTTTTTTCAACATATTTCTCGTAACAAGAGGGTATTATATTTACATTCTACGCTCAACATTATAGCGTATTTATGTAATATTTTCAATAGTTTTCCTTACTTTTTTCATTTTTTCGTAACATTTTTGTAACAAAAAATCTGGAAAGTTCTCTTTATTCTTAGATAAACTTTCCAGATTCCTGTTTCACTGTATGATCTTTTATTTTCTACTGAATATATAAGTTTGTATATCCCATCAGGCTTTCATCTACTTCTCTTGCCACTTCACGACCTTCACGGATAGCCCATACAACAAGAGACTGTCCTCTGTGCATATCCCCGGCTGTGAATACATCCTTCACATTTGTAGAATATTTTCCTGCCTCTGTCTTTACATTTGTGCGTTCATTCACTTCTACACCAAATGCTTTTGTTACATAATCCTGACTTCCAAGGAATCCAGCTGCGATCAGAACAAGATCTGCATCTACGGTATACTCGCTTCCTTCTACCGGAACCATCATTTTCCGTCCGTTCTTCTCATCTGTCTTACTCTCAAGCTTAATAAGAACTGCCTTACAGAGATTCCCTTTCTTGTCTTTTACGAATTCTTTCACTGTCGTTGTGTAAACGCGAGGATCAGAACCAAACACAGCGATTGCTTCCTGCTGACCATAATCCGTCTTGCAGACTCTTGGCCACTCCGGCCATGGGTTCAGCGGTGTCCTCTCGTCCGGTGCTTTCGGCATCATCTCCAGCTGGAGAACGCTCTTTGCTCCATGACGGATAGATGTTCCACAGTCATTTCCTGTATCTCCGCCTCCGATTACAATTACATTTTTTCCTTTTGCAGAAATGTAGCTTCCTGTTTTAAGCTTCATGTCATTTGCCCATAGTGCTTTCGTTGTTGATTTCAGGAAATCTACTGCAAAATAAATTCCCTGTGCATCTCTTCCCGGTGCTTTGATATCTCTTGGATTTGATGCTCCACATGCAAGGATCACGCGGTCATATTCTTTCAGGATATCTGCCGCCTTCACGTCTTTTCCGACATTACATCCAGTCTGGAAGATAATTCCCTCTTCTTCCATAATCGCAATCTTACGGTCGATAATCTGTTTCTCCAGCTTCATATTCGGAATTCCGTAGCGGAGCAATCCACCCGGTTTGTCCTCACGTTCAAAAACAGTTACCTGATGACCTCTTCTGTTCAGAAGATCTGCTGCCGCAAGTCCGGACGGACCGGAACCGATCACCGCGACTTTCTTTCCTGTACGCACTTTCGGTGGATTTGCCTTTGCATATCCCATCTCATATGCATTTTCAATAATTGCATATTCATTACTTTTTGATGCAACTGCTTCCTGATTCAGTCCACAGGTACATGCATTTTCACACAGTGCCGGACATACACGGGAAGTAAATTCCGGAAAATTGTTTGTCTTTTTCAGACGTAAATAAGCTTCCTTCCAATTTCCATTGTAGATCAAGTCATTCCACTCTGGCACAAGGTTGTGCAGTGGACATCCACTGGCCATTCCTGCAAGCGGCTTTCCAGACTGACAGAACGGAACTCCGCACGCCATACAGCGTGCGCCCTGAAGCTCCTGTTCTTCTTTGCTAAGAGGCGTATGGAACTCATTGAAATGTTTGATGCGTTCCAATGGGCTCTCTGCCGGTTTATCCTGTCTTTCATAATCCATAAATCCTGTCGGTTTTCCCATCTCTATGCCTCCTATCTTCCGTTCTTGATCATATTAAATGCTTCGATTTTTGCTTTTTCTCTACTAAGTCCTTTTTCTTCCATCTGGATGATCGTGGACATCATTCTCTCATAGTCTTCCGGAATGATCTTCTTGAATTTTGGCAGATATTCTTTGAAATTATCAAGAATCTTCTTACCTACCTCAGAGTTTGTATAAGCAACATGCTCCTGGATCATTCCTTTTAATTCCTGTACATCATACTTATCTGTGACACGTTCAATGTTGACCATTGCTTTATTTACTTTACGATACAGGCTGTTATCAAGATCGATCACATAGGCAATACCGCCGCTCATTCCGGCTGCAAAGTTCTTTCCAACCTGTCCAAGTACAACAACACATCCACCTGTCATATATTCACATCCGTGATCTCCGACACCTTCTACAACTGCACGTGCACCAGAGTTTCTTACCGCAAAACGTTCTCCGGCAACACCTCCTACAAATGCTTTACCACTTGTAGCTCCGTAAAGAGCAACATTTCCGATGATAATGTTCTCATCTGATTTAAATTTCACACCTTTCGGCTGACAAACAACCAGTTTTCCACCGGAAAGTCCTTTTCCAAAATAGTCATTACTGTCTCCTGTCAATTCCAGTGTCAGTCCTCTTGGGATAAATGCTCCAAAACTCTGACCGCCGGCACCTTTACACTGGATCACATAGCTGTCTTCTTCCAGTCCTTCCGGATATCTTCTTGTGATCTCAGATCCGAAAATTGTTCCGAAAGTACGGTCTGTATTTGTAACATCTACTTCAAGTCCTCTCTTTTCTCCTCTTTCAAGGGCTGGGAGAAGCTGTTTCAATAGTACTTTTTCATCCAACGTCTTGTTAAGTTCAAAATCATAGACTTTCTTTGGATTAAAGATAACACCTTTCTTCTCTTTCGCATATGGATTGTACAGAATCTGTGACAGATCCAGTGTTGCGGCACGCTCTGATGTCGGAACGTCTTTTACTTTCAGAAGATCTGTACGTCCTACCAGTTCATCCACTGTGCGGACACCAAGTTTTGCCATATATTCTCTTAATTCTTCTGCAATAAAACGCATAAAGTTAACAACATATTCCGGTTTTCCACTGAAACGTTTTCTAAGCTCCGGATTCTGAGTTGCAACACCAACCGGACAAGTATCCAGGTTGCAGACGCGCATCATAACACATCCCATTGTTACAAGCGGAGCTGTTGCAAATCCAAACTCTTCTGCTCCAAGGATTGCTGCAATCGCAACATCACGACCACTCATGAGCTTACCGTCTGTCTCAATACGGACACGCTCACGCAGACCATTCTGAATCAATGTCTGATGAGTTTCTGCAAGTCCAAGCTCCCACGGAAGTCCTGCATTCTGAATCGAGCTTCTCGGTGCAGCTCCTGTTCCTCCGTCATATCCTGAGATCAGGATAACTCCGGCTCCTGCCTTTGCAACACCGGCAGCGACTGTTCCTACACCTGCTTCTGATACCAGTTTCACAGAAATTCTTGCATTTTTATTTGCATTTTTACAGTCATAGATCAGCTGTGCAAGATCCTCGATTGAATAGATATCATGATGTGGCGGTGGTGAGATCAGGCTCACACCAGGTGTTGAATGACGAGTCTTCGCAATCCATGGATATACCTTTCCACCCGGAAGATGTCCTCCTTCTCCTGGTTTTGCTCCCTGTGCCATCTTGATCTGGATTTCCTGTGCACTGACCAGATACCTGGATGTAACTCCGAATCGACCGGAAGCAACCTGCTTGATTGCAGAGCATCTGTTTGTGTCAAGACGTTCAATATCCTCTCCTCCTTCACCGGAGTTTGATTTACCATGAAGCATATTCATAGCGATCGCCATTGTCTCATGTGCTTCTTTTGAAATAGATCCATAGGACATCGCACCTGTCTTGAATCTTGTTACAATTGAATCTACGCTTTCTACTTCATCAAGCGGTACACTCTTCTTCGGGAAATTGAAATCAAGCTGACCTCTCAGATTGATCTTCTTGCCTTCCTCATCAACCATCTCTGTATACTGCTTGAACATCTCATAATCGCCACGTCTTGTAGACTGCTGAAGCATATGGATTGTCTGTGGATTATAGAGATGTTCTTCTCCGCCACTTTTATATTTATGTTTTCCAACACTGTCCAGTGTCATATCAACCTGCAGTCCAAGCGGATCAAATGCTTCTGTATGAAATGCTGTGTAATCTTCTGCAATTTCTTCAATACCGATACCACCAACACGGCTGACTGTATCTGTAAAATAGCGGTTAATAAAATCTGTCTTGAGACCGATTGCTTCAAAAATCTTTGCTCCCTGATAGGACTGGATCGTTGAAATTCCCATCTTGGATGCAATCTTAATAATTCCATGAATTACCGCTGAATTATAGTCATCTACTGCTGCATAATAATCTTTGTGAAGCAGATTTGCCTCGATCAGATGACGGATTGACTCATGTGCAAGATATGGATTGATTGCACATGCTCCATATCCAAGCAGTGTTGCAAAATGATGAACCTCTCTAGGCTCTCCACTTTCCAGTATCATCGCTACGGATGTTCTCTTCTTTGTGCGTACCAGATGCTGCTGCAGTCCGGATACTGCCAGAAGTGACGGGATTGCAACGTGATATTCATCTACCTCACGGTCTGTCAGAATCAAAATATTAGCGCCCTCGCGGATCACACGGTCAACTTCAATGAAGAGATACTCTATCGCCTTCTCAAGACTTGTGTTTTTGTAATAAGTGATTGGAATCTCTGCAACTTTGAATCCATCCACTTTCATATTTTTAATTTTCAGAAGATCTGTATTTGTCAGGATCGGGTTATTGACTCTGAGCATCTTACAGTTCTCTTCCTTCTGCTCCAGAAGGTTACCGTCTGTTCCGACATAAATAGTTGTAGAAGTTACGACTTCCTCACGGATTGCATCGATCGGCGGATTTGTAACCTGTGCAAACAGCTGTTTAAAATATCCGAACAGCGGCTGACGTTTCTGAGAAAGCACGGAAATCGGTGCATCCATTCCCATTGCTGCGGTTCCTTCGGCACCGCTCTTTGCCATTGTCAGAATAGAAGTTTTCACATCTTCGTAAGAATAACCAAACGCTTTCTGAAGCTGTGTACACTCTTCAGCTGTATATTTTGGTACATCCTTATTCGGGATTTTCAAATCCTTCAACTGAATCAGATTACTGTCCAGCCATTCTCCATATGGGAACTGATTTGCATATTTTTCTTTTAATTCCTCATCATCGATCACACGTCCTGCAACAGTATCAACCAAAAGCATCTTACCCGGGTGAAGTCTTTCTTTCATCACTATCTTGGATGGATCGATATCCAGAACTCCAACCTCTGAAGAAAGAATCAGATTATCATCATCTGTAATGTAATATCTGGAAGGGCGAAGTCCGTTACGGTCAAGCACAGCTCCCATAACATCTCCATCTGAGAACAGGATAGACGCCGGACCATCCCATGGCTCCATCATTGTTGCATAATACTGATAGAAATCTTTCTTGTTCTGGGACATCTCTTTATTGTTGATCCATGGTTCCGGAATACAGATCATAACTGCAAGCGGAAGATCCATTCCACTCATCACCATGAATTCTAATGCATTATCAAGCATCGCGGAATCAGATCCGGAAGTATTGATTGCAGGAAGCACCTTGTGAAGTTCACCTTTCAGACATCCTGCCTCCATTGTCTCTTCACGGGCACGCATCTTATCTGCATTACCACGGATCGTATTGATCTCTCCGTTGTGGACCATAAAGCGGTTCGGATGCGCTCTCTGCCAGCTTGGTGCAGTATTTGTACTGAATCTTGAATGTACCATTGCAATTGCAGAAATAAATTCTTCGTCCTGCAGATCTTCAAAGAAAAGTCTCAGCTGTCCTACAAGGAACATTCCTTTGTAAACGATTGTTCTACTGGAAAGTGAAACAACATAAGTGTCATCACTGCTCTGTTCGAAAATTCTTCTGACTACATACAGTCGACGATCAAAATCAATTCCTCTCTCGTATTTTGCAGGGCGTTCAATAAATGCCTGCATAATACATGGCATGCAATCTACCGCTGTCTTTCCAAGAATGTCCGGATGAATCGGAACTTCTCTCCAGCCCAAAAGTTTCAGTCCTTCTTTTTTTACAATAACTTCGAAAATCTTTTTCGCCTGATTGCGTTTTAATTCATCCTGCGGAAGAAAGAACATACCTACGCCGTAATCTCTTTCATCTTTCAGCTTAATTCCAAGTGGCTGACAGACTTTCTTGAAAAATCCATGAGGAATCTGTGTCAGAATACCCACGCCATCTCCTGTCTTTCCTTCTGCATCTTTTCCGGCTCTGTGCTCAAGTTGTTCTACAATACTCAAGGCTCCTGCCACTGTACTATGTGTCTTTTTGCCTTTGATATTGACAATTGCACCAATACCACAGTTATCATGTTCAAAACTTTCGCGGTAAAGACCACGATTCTGACTTTCCATTTCTTTCCTCATAGTCGCTATCCTTTCTTCCTGTAATCTAAAGTTTACTTTAAAATCTTCTTTATTCGGCGCATTCAATCATTTCTTTCTCACGTCGTGTAAAACTTTTTCTAGAATATACACCCTTTTACCCAGGCTGTAAATAGGGAAATCCTTGTGAATTGTCTGATTATTTGATTTTTCATTGATTTTATTTGAATAGTCAGATTATTTTGATTTCCTTATAAAAATAATATTAATTATTAGCACTCAACACAAAAGAGTGCTGATTTTCTATTGACTTTTAAATATTGCCGTACTAGAATGTCTGTTAGACATAAAAAACAGATCG
>OOBR01001526.1_pt1 | contig 12696 bp, 10 predicted proteins | sample 1671281 | NCBI WGS metagenome assembly OOBR01 (sample SAMN06348140, study PRJEB24527) | human gut metagenome | biome: human gut; feature: ankylosing spondylitis patient; material: feces | host: Homo sapiens | place: China | collected 2015-10
GATATCGATTTCTCCACTTCTGCGGAAGAGCGTATTGTTTGTCAGTTTGACGGGACGGAGTTAAGCATCGGTTTTAAGGCTACATATCTGATCGAGATCCTTGGAAATATCAGCTCGGAAGAGGTTGTATTAGAATTAGCGGACCCTTCACGTGCCGGCTTGATCGTTCCTTCTGAGAATGATGAGGACGAGGACTTGCTCATGTTGCTGATGCCGATGATGTTGAATGACTAATAAATAAATAATGCAGTTAAACTTAAGGAACCCGCTGGTCTTTTTTGATTTAGAGACCACGGGTATAAATATCGTAAAGGACCGTATCGTAGAGATTTCCTACGTGAAGGTCTTCCCAAATGGGAAAGAAGAAACGAAGACACGCCGGATAAATCCCGGTATGCCTATTCCCCCCGAATCTACCGCTATTCATGGCATAACCGATGAAGATGTAAAAGATTGTCCGACCTTTAAGGAGATCGCTAAATCTTTGGCAACCCAGATCGAGGGTTGTGATTTGGCCGGATATAATTCCAACCGTTTTGATATACCCATGCTTGCCGAGGAGTTTCTGCGTGCGGGTGTGGATATCGATTTGAACCGGCGCAAATTTATCGATGTACAGACGATTTTCCATAAGATGGAGCAACGTACGTTATCTGCCGCTTATAAATTCTATTGCAATAAAAGCTTGGAGAACGCTCATACGGCTGAGGCTGATACGTTGGCTACATATGAGGTGTTGAAAGCGCAGCTGGATCGCTATCCGGATTTGAAGAATGACGTTGCTTTCCTTTCCCAATATTCCTGCTACTCGAATAATGTGGATTTCGCCGGACGTATGGTTTACAACGATAAAGGCGAGGAGGTTATTAACTTCGGTAAGTATAAAGGCCGTTTGGTAACGGAGATCTTGAAGTCGGATCCGGGTTATTATTCTTGGATCATGAATGGCGATTTCCCGTTGAATACGAAGAAAATGTTGACAGAGATCCGTTTGAGAGACTTTAATTCAAAATAAGGCGATGAATAATTTTGAGTTTTGCAATCCTGTAAAGGTTGTGTTCGGCAAAGGAAGTATTGCCCGTTTGTCTGCGTTACTTCCAGAAGGAAGTAAGGTTCTGGTGGTATACGGTGGCGGTAGCATTAAGAAAAATGGCATTTATGAGCAGGTGACGGCAGCTTTGAAAGACTTCCATACCTATGAGTTTGGTGGTATTGAGGCGAATCCCCGTTATGAGACTTGTATGAAGGCTGTTGAGTTGGTGAAGGGGGAGAATATCGATTTCTTGCTGGCGGTAGGCGGCGGATCAGTGATCGACGCTACGAAATTTATCGCTTCGGCTACGTTTTTCGAGGGAGATCCTTGGGATATCTTGTCGAAAGGTGGCGTGATAAAGAAAGCGCTTCCTTTAGGAGTAGTGCTGACTTTGGCCGCTACCGGTTCGGAAATGAATGAACGGGCGGTAATTTCCCGGGAATCTGTCCATGAGAAATTAAATTTCATGTCTCCGTTGGTGTTCCCTAAGTTCGCTATCTTAGATCCGCAGGTAACTTATTCTTTACCTGAGCGACAGGTGGCTAACGGTGTCGTTGACTCGTTTATCCATGTGGTCGAGCAATACCTGACTTATCCGGTGAACGCTAAGGTTCAAGATTATTTTGCCGAGGGATTGATGAAGACAATTGTGGAAGAAGGCCGCAAGGTCTTGCAAAATCCGAATGATTATGATATTCGTGCTAATTTGATGTGGGCGGCTACGAATGCCTTGAACTGTTGGATCGGCCAAGGAGTACCCCAAGACTGGTCCTCACACCGTATGGGATATGCATTGACGGCGCAGTTCGGCTTGGATCATGCCCAGACTTTGGCGGTTATCTTGCCGGGTGTCATGACCTATATGCGTAAGGAGAAAGCGGCGAAACTGATCCGGATGGGAGAGGTCATATTTGGTATTACCGAAGGATCTGCCGATGAAAAGGCGCAAAAGTCAATAGAGGCTACGGAAGATTTTTTCCATTTCATGGGATTAAAGACCCGTCTTTCCGACTATGGGATCAAGGAGTCCGACTTGGATGCTTTGGTGGAACCTATCGATCGAATGGGATGGAAACTTGGCGAATATGGCAATATAAACTCAAAAGTAGCCAAAGAGATTCTTTTGTTGAGGTTGTAGAGACGCAACGTGCTACGTCTCTACTGGCAAAGATAAATTGATTCGATATATGATATTGAAAGATAAACATATTATATTAGGGATTACGGGGAGTATAGCCGCATACAAAGCCGCTTATATCATCCGGGGATTGGTGAAAAAAGGAGCCGAGGTACAAGTGGTTATCACGCCGGCGGGAAAAGAGTTTATCACTCCGCTTACGTTATCGACGTTGAGTAGCCACCCTGTAATCAGCGAGTTTTTTTCCAATAGGGATGGTACATGGAATAGTCATGTGGATCTGGGGCTTTGGGCGGATGCCATGTTGATTGCTCCGGCTACCGCTTCCACGATCGGTAAGATGGCGAACGGAATCGCCGATAATATGCTGATAACTACTTATCTTTCTTGTAAAGCCCCTGTATTCGTGGCTCCGGCCATGGATTTGGATATGTTCGCTCATCCGAGTACCCAACAGAATCTGGAGCGCTTGCGTTCATTCGGTAACCGGATTATCGAACCTGCCGAGGGGGAATTGGCGAGCCATTTGGTTGGTAAAGGCCGGATGGAAGAACCCGATAAGATTATCGAGGTTTTGGAAGACTTCTTTTCCGCTCAAAAAGATCTTGAAAAAAAAAAGATCTTAATAACAGCAGGTCCGACATATGAAAAGATAGATCCCGTACGTTTTATAGGTAATTACTCTTCCGGTAAGATGGGGTTCGCTTTAGCGGAAGCTTGTGCGGAGAGAGGGGCGGAGGTGACCTTGGTCGCTGGCCCAGTCTCTTTAAAAACACATCATCCAGCTATTAAACGAATCGATGTTGAGTCTGCCGGGGAAATGTACCAAGCGGCGATGACCGCATTCCCGAGTAGCGATGCTGCCATATTATGTGCCGCTGTCGCCGATTACCGTCCGGAGAATGCTTCCGAGCAGAAGATCAAACGGGAAACGGAGAGAGAGATGACGCTTCATTTGGTTCCGAACCCGGATATCGCCGCCTCTTTGGGTGCGATCAAGCGGGAAGGACAGGTCATGGTGGGGGTCGCCTTGGAGACGAACGACGAGGCTACTCATGCCGAAGGTAAACTGAAGAGGAAGAATCTCGATTTCATCGTCTTGAATTCTTTACGAGACCAAGGTGCCGGTTTCCGTTGCGATACCAATAAGATCACGATTATCGACAATGCCGGAGGAGTAACGAGCTATCCGCTCAAAACGAAGCGGGAGGTAGCCTGTGATATCGTAAATAAGTTGGTAACATTATTGAAATGAGAAAAGTAAGAAGACTGTTTTATCTATTCATGCTTTGCGCCGCTCCTTTTTGTGGGAAGGCGCAAGAGTTGAACGCCCGTATCACGGTGAACGGAGACAAAATTGCGACCGCTAACAAGCAAATCTTCACGACCTTACAGAACTCCTTGACTGAGTTCGTGAATAACCGGAAATGGACGGATGCCACGTTTGCCGTCAATGAGAAGATCGATTGTACGATGACGATTATCGTGAATGAATTGGATGAGACGAACTTCAAGAGCGAGATCCAGATACAAGCCCGCCGTCCGGTCTATAATTCCAGTTATACAACTACTCTTCTGAATTTCAGGGATCAACAGTTGGATTTTGAGTATACGGAGGGCGAGCCGTTGGACTATAACTCAAATACGCTGACCAGCAATCTTACGGCCACTATCGTGTTTTACGTCTATGTGATCTTGGGGCTTGATTTCGATAGTTTCGCTCCGAAAGGTGGAACTACCTATATACAACAAGCCCAGCAAATCGTGAACATGGCCCAGTCTGAGATGTCGTGGACGGGCTGGAAAGCTTTTGATAGCAACCAGAACCGCCATGCCGTAGCGACGGCTTTGCAAGATAACGCATCCGACGCTTTCCGGGAAATGTGGTACACGTATCACCGGAAAGGACTCGATGAAATGGCAGCAAATCCGGATCGTGGACGTACGACGATCATTAGTGCGCTTCCCGCCTTGCAGGAAGTAAAGAAAGCCCGGCCTACCTCTGTGCTTCTACAAATGTTCGCCGACGCTAAATTAGATGAGATTATCGCAATTTATTCGAAAGCGACCACACAAGAGCGGCAAGAGGGCTATAAGATGCTGTTCGAGATCTATCCGGCACAATCCACTCGCTTGGAAGAGCTTCAAAAACCAGTAAGGTAAAATAGTTATGTTGAAATCCTTATTTATACAGAACTTTGTCTTGATAGACAATTTGGATATCCGCTTTGATAAAGGCTTCTCGGTGATAACGGGTGAGACCGGAGCGGGAAAATCAATTATATTAGGAGCCTTGTCTTTGGTGCTGGGACAGCGTGCGGATGGCAAGAGTATAAAGAAAGGTTCGGATAAATGTGTGATCGAGGCCGTATTTGATGTCTCAAAATATCAGTTGGAGCCTTTCTTCCTAAGTAACGACCTTGAGTACGACGCGGATAGCTGTATCTTGCGTCGGGAACTTTATGCCTCCGGCAAATCCCGTGCCTTCGTCAATGATTCTCCGGTTTCCCTTACGATCTTATTGATATCCATTCGCAGCATCAGAACCTATTGTTGGGCGACAACCGTTTCCAGCTGAAAGTGATCGATGTAATGGCCGAAAATGAGATCTTGCTCATTCTTTATAAGAAGGAATTTACTCGTTATCAGGCGTTGCGAAGGGAACTGAAAGATTTGAGGGACAAAGCGGCTCAAAGCAAGCAGGAGGAGGACTATATCCGTTTTCAATTGGAACAATTGGACGAAGCCAACCTTCAACCGGATGAGCAGGATGAGTTGGAGCAAGAGCAAGAAACTCTCTCGCATGCGGAGGAGATCAAAAGCTCTTTATATAAGGTAACCGAACTCTTGGACGGCGAGGAGCAAGGAGCCATCCAAATACTCAAGGAAGCCCTTTCCACCGTGGATTCCTTAGAAAGATATTTCCCGAAAGCCAAGGAAATCTCCGAGCGAATCCGCTCGGCTTATATCGACTTGAATGATCTGGCTTCCGAGACAGACGTTTTAAAGGAAGATGTAGAGTTCAACCCAGAACGATTGGAATGGGTGAATGAACGCTTGAATACCCTTTATACGCTCCAGCAAAAACACCGTGTCTCCACCGTGGATGAATTGATCGCTATACGGGATCAATACCAAGAGCAATTGCGTGCGATCGATTCTTTCGATGAGCAAATCGGTTTGTTAGAGAGTCAATTGGATGCCTCGTATAAAGAGTTGCTTCAACAGGCCTCCGTGCTTAGCGAGCAGCGTAAAGTCGCTTCCACGGCGATGGCCTCGCAATTGGTCAAGATGATTATTCCGTTGGGGATGCCGAATACCCGTTTCCGTGTGGACATCCTTCCTCGCAAAGAGCCGGAGAGCGATGGAATGGACGATATCCGATTTATGTTCTCCGCCAATAAGAGTGCGGAATTGCAGCCGGTAGCCCAAACCGCTTCCGGAGGTGAGATCTCCCGGTTGATGCTCTGCATTAAGGCTATGATTGCCGGGTTCACCGCTTTACCTACTATTATCTTTGATGAGGTAGATACGGGGGTATCGGGTGATATCGCCGATAAAATGGGGGATATCATGCAAGAACTCGGAACAAAGATGCAAGTTTTCGCTATCACTCACTTACCTCAGATAGCGGCGAAGGGGCAAGCTCATTATTTTGTTTATAAGAAGGATACCAAAGACCGTACGCTGACCCGTATCAAGCAATTAGAGGGGGAGGAACGTGTGAACGAGGTGGCCCGTATGTTGAGCGGAGCCTCGTTGACAGAGGCTTCTCTTGCCAATGCGAAAGATTTGTTGGGTATCAAGGATTAAACCTTTCTGAAGTAGGGCAGTCTTAGATAAAAGAACAAACGATTCGCTTTATTATTAACTTAAAATTGAAAAGACATGAAACGATTCAGCTTACTATGTGTGTTGGCTATATTGTGCAGTTTACCCGCTTACAGCCAGTTTTGGATCAGTTTTGGGTGGAATGAACCGCATTGTCAAAATTGTCTTTGGATGGAGGAATACCATAAGATCATCCATAAGTACGGACAGAAAATAGAGAAGGAGGCCCGCCGTGACTATCGGTATTGGGACCGGGCAGCTCGTCGTATTTACGATTTGCGCATGGAAAGGGATCGTAAGATCCAACGTATATTGACTCCAGCCCAGTTCAATCTATATGTCCGTTTTGTAAGGGAGCATCCGCAACGTATCCATGATTATCGGGGATGGTATGCGAATCCGAGATATCCGGATCGCCGCCCGTCCCATGACTGCCGTCGATATGAGGATAACTATTGGAATTACCGCTGGGGTACCATTCACCATGACAATCATTGGAGAGACGACCGGCATGACTCAGATAGACATTGGGATCGTGACAACCATCGTCATGACTATCGGAAACCAGCGAAACCGGATAAGCCCAAACCTAAAAAGAATAAGAAGGATCGGGACGATAGAAAAGAACGGTATTATAGCAATGGGCGAAAGGTCTAATAATTCAACCATAGCTTGAAAGAGGCCCATTTTTCTTTGCTGACCAATATTTTCTCTTTATGTTCCGGCTTTATGTGGACAATGACCTTATTCTGAAAATAGGGCTCTATTTTCACGATGGATTCGATATTTATGATCGTCTGCCGGTTCGTCCGGAAAAATTTATCGGGATCTAATTGTTCCATGAGTTTATCCAGCGGGAAATCGATTATGTACTCCTTGTTTTGGCGTGTGACAGCGAAGGTGATCTTGTTTAATGAATAAAAGTGGGCGATATCCTCCACCTGTAAAGTGATCAGTTTCTCGTTGCCGGAAATAAGGAAACGGGTCCTGTATTTCTTGCCGGGATACGTGAGGGAATGGAGTACTTCCAATAAATCATTTTGCTCTAAGAGCTTCTGGTTGTACTTAGACGTGACATGCTCGAATTTTTGGATGGCTTCCTCCAATCTCTCTTGTCGTATCGGTTTGAGTAGATAATCAATACTGTTTACCGTAAAGGCCCGGACTGCATATTCATCGTAAGCGGTCGTAAAGATAATGAGACTTGTAGGACAAGCCTGTTCTATAAATAAAAAAGAATTTCCATCCGACAACTGGATATCCAGAAAAACGATATCCGGATGCGGATGGGAAGCGAACCAAGCCACGGATGATTCGATGCTTCCGGGTATCTTGATGATATCCCATTGCGGGCGTAATTTCTTTATCATACCTTCCAGTAACCGGGCGGCCGGTTTCTCATCTTCGATAATGGCTACTTGGATATTATTCATAAATAAGTGGGATTGATACGGTGAATTGGTGATCATTTTTTCGGATCTGGATATCCTGCTTACATAGTAATTGATAACGCTCCGACAAATTCTTTAATCCTTTACCGGATGCGTTTGAGACTTTTTTAGGCCGTAATGTATTGCTGACGCATAGATATCGACTGTTCCTTTCAGTATATACCCGTATGGTCATCGGGTTAAAATCGTCGATATAATTATGTTTCACGACATTCTCGGCTAGTAGTTGCAGTGTCAGAGGGGGCAATTGATGGTCAATGACGTTGTCGGGAAGATCGCGTTCCAACGACAAACAATCTCCCAGCCGGACTTGATGGAGGAATATATAGGAATCCAGAAAATCAAGCTCCTCTTTTAAAGAGACGATCTGGCACTGTTGCTGGCGGAGCACGTAACGGTATACCTCGGATAGATGCTGCGTAAACTTGACCGCCGTAGCCGGATCATACTCTATCTCTGCTATCAATGTATTCAAGCTATTGAATAGGAAATGAGGATTTAGCTGGCTTTGGAGAGCGGTATATTTAGCTTGTATAGATTCTGCTTCCAATCTTTGTTTCTCCTTATATAAATTCAATGTATAACGCATCGAATAATTAATCAAGAGAAGGCTGAAAATGATCATCTCCACGAACCAGACGGCTATTACCAAACCGGCCCCTTTTGCCCGGATCACGAAAGGATCGCCAATGCTTGTGATCCATTTCAACGAGATAAACAGGGTACAATTCATAAGTAGCAATAGGATCGCTACCAGCAGATAATGCCATAACATCCGGCTTTTATCGATATAATATAATGGATAGTTGGTAGCCATCCAATGGCTGCTGACCAGTAAACTGAAACCGAACAAGTTGAATACCGCTATCGTGATGGACAAAGCGATCAATGAGATCTTTATATCGGGGATGCGCTCTTGTAGCTCCGTATGATATAACAGCAAGAAATAGGAAAAGACCCCTAATGCCGAAAACAAAAGGATACATGCCGATTTCCCGTATGATATTTCTTTCATGACCTATTCTTTTTCGCGAAGATAATAAATTGCCCGTTCGAAATCCGTCTTCGCCATCTGTGCGTTTAGTTTGGATTGTATATAATTAACCTGAGCTTGCTGATGATATAATTGAGCGTTGATAACCTCGACGATGGAAACATTCCCCTCCTTATAACGCTCCATGGCCATTTGCTCACTTTCGGATGCTTTTGATAATGAGCTCTCGGTTAGTTCGACTTTATCGATAGCTTGTTTATAGTTGTAATGGGCGGTTTGTATTTCCAGCCGGATCTTATCTTGCGTCTTGCTGAGATTCTGTTGAGCCATATTGATGGCGTACGAGGAAGCGTTGCGGGTACTCTTACGTTTTCCCCATTCGAAGAGCGGGATACTGAGCTTGGCGTAGATCGCATAGTTCGGATCTAGGTCGGATTTGAAGTTATAGCCCGGTGAGGAATAACTTCCATCTACTCCAATATGGAATTGGGGTAAGAAATGGGCATCCGCTATTTTCCGGGATGATTCCTGTAACTCGATCTTGTTTTTGGCGATCCGGTATTCCGGCCTGCTGGTTATCGCGTTATCTATCTCATCCGATAAAGGGATAAATTGTTTGAGGGCGATTACGGAATGATCGATCGGCAAGGTATCGCTCGGGTTTACACCAGCGAAAGAATTAAGGGCCAAACGTGCGATCTCGGCGTTATCACGAGTTTGCAATAACTGGAAATCTGCATCGTTTAGCTTTACCTCCGCCATAAGAAGATCGTTTCGATCGATGTATTCGACTTCTACCCGGTGGCGTACGACGTCCACCAGTTGCTGTATGGATGTACGAAATGCCTGTGCCACGAAAACCAGCTCGTGCTGGGCTACCGCATTCCAATAGTAGATATCGGCGTCGTGTAGGGTATTGCTTTTTATACGATCGGATTCATTGGATGCCAACTCTTTTTCTTGTCGTGCTTTTTGGTAGTTGGCACGAATGCCGCCTCCGGTATAAATCGGTTGCGAGAGGGAGAGAGTCGCCCCATATTTCAGATCTTTACCTTGAAAATAAAGGGGGGAATTCATAGATGGCAAATCAATCGATAATTCTAGCGGATTACCGGTATAATTGAAATTACCTTCCGCCGAGAGTTTCGGTTTGAAATCCGCACGGGCCGATTTGATCATTTCCTGTTTCATGGCCTCGTTGTATCCCGCTGCTTTCAAGTCTTGGTTGTATTCCAAGACTTTTTCCCTATATTGCGCTTGATAATCGCTGTTTTGTGCGATTAACGGGAAGGATAGGAAGGATAAGAGACCGCTGATAATATATACTTTGTCCATTTTTATCGTTTATTTGTGAGGTGAATGAATCCGGTAAAACAATGCGTATAACGTCGGGGTTACGAATAACGTAAGTAAGGTGGCGAAGGTGAGTCCGAAGATAATAGTCGCCGCCATTCCACCGAACGCTACGTCGAAAAGTAAAGGCACCATTCCTAAAATAGTCGTGGTAGCCGCCATCAAGACCGGGCGAGTCCTTGAGATGGTTGCCTCTATGATCGAGTCGTATGGAGAGATACCGTTACGACGTTGCGTGTTAATCTCGTCTAATAATACGATTACGTTTTTGATAATCATACCCAAGAGCCCCAACCATCCGGCGATCGGGAAAAAGCCGAAATCGAACCCGGTAAGTAACATACCGATCGCTACCCCGATTAAGGAGAGAGGGAGCACGCAAAGGATGATTATCGGTTGACGGAAATTGGAGAATAAAGCGACCAATATAACAACCAACATCAAGAAAGCCAGCGGGAAGAATTTGACAAGGGCTTGCAATCCCTCTGTCTGGTCTTTATATTGTGAATCCCAGAAGAAGCTATATCCTTGGGGCAGGTTCATTTTCTCGATCTCTTCCCGAATCTCACCGTGTACCTCAGACATGGTGTAACCGTTTTTCACGCCACACATCGCTGCCATAGACAATTGCCGGTTGTAGGTCTTGATCTGCGGATATTCCCATGCGGAGGTTACCTGTCGGGTTACTTGTGACAAGGGTGCGGATTTCTCTCCGTTCCACACCGAGAAATCACCTAATGAACGGGGATCGTCGATTCCGCTCTTCTCCGATTTCAATAAGACCGGGACTTTCTTTTCCTCATCCCGGTAAATCCCGATAACCGTACCTTCCTCGATGGATTTGACGGATTCCATCAAATTAGCCTTGGTGATACCTAAGAAACCGGCTTTTACCGGATCATATACCGGGCGTATCATATAGGTCATATTACCCCATTCATTCCGGGCATCGGTTACTTTCGGGTTCCTTCGCATAATGTCGATAGCTACTCCGGTCAAAGAGTCCAATACCGCCGGGTCCGGTCCGAGGAAACGGGCTTCTATCAAGGCTTCCGTAAGCGGGCTTAACTCAAACTTGTTCACCTTGATGAGCGGTTCCGGATATTTTAAGCGAATTGAGTCTTGTAGCAAGGCATGCAATTCCCGGGCCTCTCCGGATGTCTTGCATTTTACCAATAATTGGGCATAGTTTGGTTGGGGACCGAAGCTAACGTTCGATAGATAATAACGGGGCGGTGTCCGTCCGATATAAGTCGAAACCATTTCCGTCTGCGAATATTCTTGGATGGATTCGACCATATCGGTAGCGTATCGATCGGTTTCCTCGATGGCTGTACCTTCCGGTAGCCACATATCTAAAGTGAAATACTGCTTATCGAGCGAGGGCACGAACACTTTCGGGATAAACTGGAAACTCCATGCGGAGATAACCAATAGAACGGATAAGATACCTACTGTAGCGTATCGGTATTTGATGACAAGGCGTAGGGAAGACCGAAAATAATCATAGTATTTTCCAGAGAATAATACCCCTGTTAACTCGTCCGGTCTGGGGCGCCGTACAAACTCTTGGATGAAGAATGGTGTTTGCGTAAGCGCAAACACCCAGCTGAACATCAAGGATACTCCGATCACGATCACTAAGGATGAAAGTAATTCGCCCGTGATATGCGGTGAATAATAAATGGGCAAGAACGTGAGGATCGCGATAGCCGTAGCCGCCAGTAGAGGCAGGGCGGTGGATGAGCAAGCCCTCATGATTGCGATACGTTTGCGCATGCCTCGTTGCATATTTACCAAGGCAGAGTCCGATACTACGATGGCGTTATCTACCAACATACCCATCGCAATGATGATAGCGGCAAGAGACATTCGTTGCAAAGCGATCCCGTTGGCGAACATGACAATTAAAGTGGCGAAGATAGAGAAAACCAATCCGCTACCGATCAAAAGGCCGTTTTTGAAACCGATAAAGAACAATAAGATCGCTACTACGGTCACGACGGAGATGATCAAGTTCAAGATAAATCCTTGGTTGGCCACGGCGGACTCATATCCTTGGTCGTATATGGAGGTGAGCTCAAAACCCTTGGGCATGGTCTCCGAAAATGATTGAATACGCTTTTTCACGGCCTTGGCCATATCGACCACGTTCCCGGTCGGTACGGTAGAGATAGCGATACCGACCGCTTGCTTGTTATTGATGCGCATGAAGTTTTGGGGCGGAGTCTGGTAACTCTCCTCAATACGGGCGATATCGCCTAGCCGGAAATGTTCGCCGGAATGAGATACGATCGTAAGGTTACGGATATCATCCAATGAGTAAAAATTACCGGTGGATTCGATACGTATGCGAGTCTCCCCGTTGCGAATACTCCCGGCGTCTACCATTTTATTCTGTCCGTCGAACGCCCGTTTGATATCAGCTGTCGTAATACCCCGATTGGATAAGATCGTGGGGTTTATCCGGATATCGATTACGGGAGTTTGTATGCCGTAGATCTCTACCTTTGCCACGTCTTTTACTTTCAGTAAATCATCTTTGATCAGTTTGGCTTGATCCTCCAGTTCCCGGTAGGTATAAGATTCTCCGGTCAATCCGTAGAAAACACCCAATACATCGCCAAAATCATCATTGACGATGGAGGTTCCCGCTCCGGAAGGTAATTTGCCTTGTACGTCGTTTACCTTTCGGCGTAGTTTATCCCATAACTGCTGCATCTCGTCGGCCCGGATTTCCTTTTTCACGTAGACCGTGATCTTGGAAAGTCCAGCCCGGTTCTCTGTCTTCAGATAGTATAACTCGCCTAAGGATTGAATGGCTTCTTCCAGCACATCCGTCACTTGGGACTGAACTTCCGAGGGGGAGGCGCCGGGATAAGGGGTAAGTACCAAG
>OOBR01001527.1_pt1 | contig 12694 bp, 10 predicted proteins | sample 1671281 | NCBI WGS metagenome assembly OOBR01 (sample SAMN06348140, study PRJEB24527) | human gut metagenome | biome: human gut; feature: ankylosing spondylitis patient; material: feces | host: Homo sapiens | place: China | collected 2015-10
CACTGGTAAGAAAATTCAAACTGTATGCATAGTAAAAATATCCCGGCTTAGGCAGACTGCAAAGCCGGGATATTTTTTATTTTATCTTATTTTTATGTCATTTGTTTTTTGTGTCAATACAACGGTTATAACTGTTGTATGTATTTATTTATCCATTTTCTTTTTGTTTGTAATCAGCAGTGTTATACAGCCAAGAACAGCGACAAAAAGAAGAAGTCCGTAAACAGCGACAGATGTTGTATCACCGGTAGCCGGTTCCTGTGTGTTGTTTTGTGTCGCAGTATCTGTTGAAGCAGCGGCAGTTTTTGTGGCTGTTGTTGTTTTGGTAGAAGTTGCAGGCTGGACAGCCGCTGTTGTATCAGGTTGAGTCGTAGCCGCTTCCGTTGTAGCATTTTCAGTCGGCTTCGTAGCAGGCTGGGTTGTAGCCGGTTCTGTCGTAGCCGGTTCTGTCGTAGCGGTTTCGGTTGGCTTTGTAGCAGGCTGAGTCGTAGCCGCTTCTGTCGTAGCGGTTTCGGTTGGCTTTGTAACCGGCTGTGTTGGTTTTGTAGTAACGGTTATATTTGCAGCGCTGCTCATGGTAGAGCTGTTGTCATCATATACAACGACATAGTAGCTTCCCGCATCATTGCTTGAAATATTATCAAAGCGGATAGAAGAAGCCGTTGCATTGGTTATGGCAGAACCGTTTTTAAACCACTGATAAGATAATGTTCCGTAGCCGGAAGCCGTAACAGAGAGTTCCCCGCTCTCCCCCTCTGTTAGTGAAAGAGAAGCAGGCTGTGCGGAAATCTGAAGTCTAGGCATAACCGTAACGGTTGCGGTGTCGCTTGTGACACTGCTTACACCGTTAGAAACGACAACGGTATAATCTCCGGCATCACTTTCGGCAAGTGCAGAGAAATTCAGTGTAGATGAAGTTTCACCGGTAAGAGCCGTACCGTCTTTATACCACTGATATTGATTAGAACCGCCCGTTCCCTGTACAGCAACATTTAAAGAATAACTGTTGCCGGTAATTCCCTTAAAGGATTTCGGCTGGGTGAAAAGCTTAATAGGATCCGGTGCACTTGTTTTGCTGACATAAACGGCAACAAGCGGGTGCATAACAATGTCATATCCCGCAGGCGTGGTAATAGTAAAATGATAGTTAATATAATAATATAAGCGGGAACCGCTGTCCACAAGTGTTGTATCCAGTATAATCTGATTGGATGACGCATCAAAAGTGTATCCGTCTGCTTCAACCGGAGCGACAGGTGTGCCGTCAATATTGATAACCGGGTTGTCAATTACACAGGTTTCCTGTGTATATGGCAGAAATTCCTTTACAATTTTAGTGTATGGTCTGGTCGGGAAGGAATCACTTCCTTCTGCCATACGGATAGACCAGTTGGTTAAATGCGGCAGACGGGACATAAAGCGGTAGTCCATAATATTTGTAGAGCTGATACCCAGTGTTTTTAAGCTGGTCATTTGTCCGAGTGTGTCGGTCATGTCATTGGCAACTGGACAGCCGTAAAGTGTCAGTTCCTTTAAAGTACCGTTGTGTGACAACAGGAAATCAACATTTGAAAAACGGTTATATGCCAGAATTAAGGTTTCAAGCTTTGTAAGCGAATCAAACATTGAAGAATACTCGTCTGTTACATAAGCGTATGCTAAATCCAGATATTTCAGATTCGTAAGGCTTGAAATTGTGTCCGCATTGGAATCTGCATTTTCAGCGGTGATTTTAACACCGTCCAGACAAAGTCTTGTGATAGATGGAACTGCTTTTAACGGGCTGATATCATTTACAGATGTGCATTTTTCGAGTTCTACATCATTTAAAGTATCCGTTACCGGAATTTTAGAAATATCTGTCAGGTTGTAGCAGTCACTTAAATCCAGAAAGTGCAGTTTTGTTAATGCTGTAATATCCGGCAGTACCGTAAGTTCGGAATCGGTAATCCGTAAGGTTTTCAGATTCACACAGTACTCAAGACCTGTGTAGTCCGTAATGTGTGTGTCATCAGAACCTGTTAATTTTAAAGCAGTGAGCGATTCAAGCTGTTCCTTTGTAATATCAGCAGAAGAATCTTCAACGTTTAAAGCGCTGTTTAAAGCGGCTTTCATATTGACATCGGGAATGTCCACGATGTCGGACGAAGCTGCCCAAATCTGCGGAAGCTTTGCAAATTCTGTACAGAACGGAATCACCATAAGACAGGCAAGCAGTACACACAGAATTTTCTTAAAATTGTGTTTCATAATTTTCTTTCCTCCTAAAAATAGAAATACAATGAAATTTTACCATAATGCAGTACAAAAGTATGTGGTTATAAAGGGATAGGATAAAAGGGAATTCTAGGAAAAAAGATAGAAAGAATAGGACGGGGGATACAAATTTCCATAAAGTAAAAAGTGTCCGGCAGGAATACCGGACACCGTTTAATCGTCAATCGGCTGCTCTTTTTCCGACTGTGAATCGGATAGAGAGCAAGCAATTGACGGTTATAGTACCTGATATATTATCAGTCCTTTGGCAGGCTCTGCATATATTCATGCATGGACTCTGCTACAATCTTGCTGTGGGCAACAGCTTCAACAACAGTACGTGCACCGTTTACAACGTCACCGGAAGCAAAGATACCCGGTCTTGAAGTGTGACCGGTTTCATCGGCATCCAAAAGACCTCTGGCAGTGGATTTTAAGCCTTCAGTGGTATTGACAATACGGTTCTGTGGTCCCTGACTGATAGAGATAATCGTGCTGTCAGCTTCATAAAGCTTTTCGGTGCCTTCAACATCGGTAAAGGTACCGTCTTCATTTTCAATAATATCAATAAAGATAACACCGTTATCTTTAATCTCAACAGGACGTTTATTGTATTCAAACTGAACACCCTCTAACTGGGCATAGCTGAACTCATAGTGGCTTGCGGCAACCTCTTTGGTGATAGAAAAACAGGTTAAATGCTCTACACCTTTGCGGATTGCAGTTCTTGCAACGTCCATAGCGGCATTTCCGGCACCGATGACGATAACACGCTTGCCTAAGCGGTAGCTGTCCGGATTATTTAAGTAGTTGATACCAAAGTGGACATTACCGAAGGTTTCACCCTTGATATGCAGGGTATTCGGTTTCCATACACCTGTACCAACAAAAATTGCTTTATAACCGTCACGGAATAAATCGTCAATGCCGATGGCACCGCCGATTGTCGTATTCGGGCGGATTTTAATGCCCTTTAATTCAAGGTGGCGGTATTCAATATCGTCTAAGACACTCTTTGGCAGACGGAATTCCGGGATGCCGTAGCGCAGTACGCCGCCAATCTTGTCCTTTCCTTCAAAAATAGTAACCTGATAGCCGTATCGTGCAAGAATAATCGCAATCGTAATACCGGCAGGACCGGAACCGATAATGGCAACGCGCATGCCGTTGGATTTAGCAGGGCCGTTGGTCATCTGGTTGGCATAGGTTGTGGAAATATAATTTTCAATGCTGGAAAAATGAACCGGTGCACCTTTTCTGCCAAGTACGCAGTGACCCTCACACTGATTTTCATGGTTGCAGACAAGACTGCACACGGTTGTCAGCGGATTGTTTTCAAAGAGCATTTTTCCGGCTTCGTTTAATTTGTTCTCTTTTAACAGGCGAATTGCCAGCGGAATGTTGGTGTGAATCGGACACCCCTTCTGACATTGCGGTACCTTACACTGAAGGCATCTGTTTGCTTCGTCCATAATATGTAACGCCATAGTTTAAAATCCTCCCCTTGAGAAAAATCATTACAAAACTATCATAGCACGTTCTTATCATAAAGAAAAGCAGAGTTAATTATTTGACGAACTTTCGGTGGACTGTTATGATGATTATGATATATAAACGAGGTAAAAAGTGCGAAAGGCGGAAAAAGCGTGCAGGAAAAAATTTTGCTGGTTGAAGATGACAGGGATATTGTAGATTATTTAAGCAGCTTTTTAAAAAATGAAAATTTTATTGTAGAAGCGGTAGCGGGGCAGCGGGAAGCAATTGAAAAACTTGAAACAAGGGAATATGATTTGCTCTTAATTGATATATCGTTAGCAGACGGCAATGGATATGCAGTCTGTGCGGCGGCAAAGGAAAAATCCCCGGCGGCGGTCATTTTCCTTACGGCATCGGGCGATGAATACAGTGTCGTGACGGGACTGGATATGGGCGCAGATGACTATATCAATAAGCCGTTCCGTCCGCGGGAGCTGGTTTCAAGAATCCGCAGTGTGTTAAGACGGACAGGAAAGAGCCAGAAGCTGTTAAAAGAGGGCAGTATCACCGTGGATACGGTCAAGGGAATCGTATACCGTAACGGAGAGGAGCTGGCACTGTCGGCACTCGAATACCGCCTGTTACTGATATTTTTTAACAATAAGGGTGTGGTTTTATCAAGAGGCCGCCTGCTCTCGGAAATCTGGGACGTGGCAGGCGAATTTGTCAATGACAACACGCTGACGGTCTATATTAAGCGGCTGCGGGAAAAGATAGAAGATGACCCGTCCCACCCGGTGTTAATTAAGACCGTGCGCGGAATGGGGTACCGTCTATGAAAAGAAACGGTGAATGGATTGCAGAAGGCATTGTATTTACAGCTTCAATATTGGCGGCATGGATAAGCCGGGCATGGTGGATTGTACTTCCTGCGGGAATTTTATATATGGGAATCCATGCAGAGGGCGAATACCGGCGCAAAAAGAAAATCCGGGAAATTTATGCGCAGATAGAGCGCGTTCTGCGGGGCGATTATACAACGGCATTTAAGGAGTATCAGGAGGGCGATTTAAGCATTTTACAGAATCAGCTTCACAAGCTGGTAATCCGTTTAAATGAACAGGCGGTGCAGCTGGGGCAGGATAAACGGTATCTGATGAATGCCATGGCGGATATTTCGCACCAGTTAAAGACACCGCTGACCAGCGTGAATATTATTTTGTCATTTTTAATGGAAGAAAATCTTACATATGAAGAACGCCTGCATTTAAGTGGCAAGTTATCCAATGCACTCTCGCATGTCGAAGAACTCATAACGACACTCTTAAAGCTTTCAAAATTCGATGCGGGTGTCGTGCAGTTTCAAAATGCATCGGTGTCCGTAAAAGAGCTGGCAGATACGGTATCTGAGGGCATGGCGGTACAGCTTGAATTAAAAGAGGTGCTTTTGACATACGATATTGCAGAAAATGTATCCTTTACTGGAGATTTCCAGTGGACAAAAGAAGCGCTGGAAAATATTGTGAAAAACTGCATGGAACACACACCGTCCGGCGGGCAGATTCAGATAGAAGCGCAGGAAAATCCGATTTACACGGAAATTATCGTGCGTGACAATGGAACAGGAATTCAAAAAGAAGATTTACCACACCTGTTTGAGCGGTTTTACCGTGGCAAAGGAACGGAAAATACAGGAGTGGGTATCGGACTTTCACTGGCAGCAGAGATTGTCCGCAGGCAGAACGGAACGATAAAGGTATTTAACGCAAAAAACGGCGGTGCGGAATTTCAAATCCGTTTTTATAAAATGCTGCCTTAAACGAAAAGTGACAGATTTGTCATATGAAAGTCATGGCACAGTCACCGGACTGTCCTACAATTTAGACTGAAATCTAAAATACAGGAGGCAGTCAATGGATATTTTAAAAGTAGAAAATTTAACAAAGATTTATGGAAAAGGAGAAAACAGCTTTAAGGCACTGGATAATGTGTCCTTCAGTGTGAAGCGCGGGCAGTTTGTGGCAATTGTAGGACCGTCCGGCTCGGGAAAGTCTACACTTCTGCATCTGATTGGCGGCGTAGACAGACCGGATGGTGGGCATGTCTATGTGGACAGCAATGATGTCTATGCAAGAAATGATACACAGCTTGCAATTTTCAGGCGCAGGGAGGTCGGGCTGATTTACCAGTTTTACAACCTGATTCCGGTGCTGAATGTCGTGGAAAATATCACACTGCCCGTGTTAATGGATGGCAGAAAGGTCGATGAGGAACGGTTAGAGGAGCTTTTAACTGTGTTACATTTAAGAGGAAGGGAATATCATCTGCCGAACCAGTTATCCGGCGGGCAGCAGCAGAGAGTTTCTATCGGGCGCGCACTGATGAATGACCCGGCACTGCTGTTAGCGGATGAACCGACCGGAAATCTTGACTCTGCCAACAGCCATGAAATTATGGAGTTGTTAAAGCTGTCAAATAAAAAGTACAATCAGACACTGGTTGTCATTACGCATGATGAAAACATCGCTTTGCAGGCGGACCGTATTATTGAGATTTCCGACGGCAGAATCACAAGAGATGAGGTGATTCGCTAATGGGACAAAATCATATCTTTTTTAAAATGACTTACCGGCAAATGGTAAAAAACAAAGTGCGTACGCTGGTAACGATTATCGGCATTATGCTGTCAGCGGCATTGATTACGGCAATTACGGTTTTTATTGCCAGCCTGCATAAAAGTATGCTGGATTATAAAATCAAAGAATCGGGCAACTGGTACGGTGTGATTGAGCAGGTCGATTTAAAGGAAGGGTTGGAAAAAATCAGGCAGGACAGTGATATTTTATCAGAACGTCTGATGTACAATATCGGCAGTACCATTGAAGAACAGGACGGACATCAGATCAGTGTCAAGGCATTTAGTGATGAAAATGAAATCAGCCTCCCGTTGGAGCTTACAGAAGGCAGAATGGCGGAAAATTCAAAAGAAATTGTAGTTGCAAGGGATTTGATTACAAGCGGTATTCTTGCGGACTGCAAGGTGGGCGATACGATTGAACCGGCACTTGCGGACACACAGCGTTATACGGTAGTTGGTCTGTATGAGGACGCAGGTTTTAATGTCGGCAGCACAAGCAGCTATGTAGTGTATACAAAATACGATGAAAATACAAAGAATGTTGAAAGCGCCGATGTTTACATTCAGGTCAAAAATCCGAAGAATACGTATGCGGTTTTAAAGCGGTACAGTGCTGCATCCTATGAAACCGGTTACAATCTCGGACTGTTAAGACTGAGCGGAATATCCGTGTATTCTTCCTATTACTCTTTTATTACGACGATAGCGGTGATTGTGATTGTACTGGTTGTCGGGGCTTCGGTGCTTTTAATTTACAATTCCTTTGTCATTTCGTTAAATGAACGGACAAAGCAGTTCGGACTGCTCTCCTCCGTGGGGGCGACCAAAGCACAGCTTCGTAAATGTGTGCTTTCCGAGGCATTTTTAGTCAGCATTGCAGGAATCCCGCTGGGAATATTAGTGGGTGTTGCGGGAATCGGCATTACCCTTTTCGGTGTGCGTGCCAGTATGAAAAGCATTGCGGCAAGCATGGTATCCCTCGGTGAAATGAAATTGTATCCGGCACCTGCGGCAATTGCGGCGGCGGCAGTCGTATCTTTATTTACGGTGCTGATTTCAACGTTTATCCCGATGATACGGATTTCGAGAATGTCTGCGATTGAGGCAATCCGCCAGAACGGCGATATTCAGTTAAGCCGCAGAAAGATCAGATGTTCTAAAATATTCAGAAAGCTGTTCGGCGTGGAAGGCGTAATCAGCCGCAAGAACTTTAAAAGAAGCGGCAAAAGATACCGCACCACGATTTTTTCACTGTTTGTCAGTATTGTGATGTTTGTATCGGCAAGCGCATTTGGCAAATACCTTGTGCTTATGGTCGAGGAAAATTATAAGCTTGGGGAATACGATGTTTATTACCGCTCCGGTTCGTTAGAAGACATTGAAAAAGAAGAACCGGTTATTGAAAAATTAAAACAGGTACAGGGCGTAAAAGAAAGTTCAACCACATTGTCTGCGGGGCTGTTCTGGTATAAAGCGGACGAAAACAGCGCGTATCTCACAGAAGAATATAAAACCGAGCAGAAGAAAAGTGAAAATGCTTCGGTTTCCTATAACGACGGAAAAACACTGATGTTTGTCTACGGCATCGCAGACGATTTGTATGAACGATATTTACAGCAGAACGGATTATCAAAGGATACGTATATGAACACGGAAAATCCGGTTTATCTGCTCTACACCAACCGCCGTGTGACGGATACCAAGAGCGGAAAACGAAAGGATTATCCGGTTTTTGCAAATCAGGCATTTACATTAAAGGCATGTTTTTATCCGGAAACGGAAGATGAAAATGAGCAGGAAGAAAAACAGACAGCAGACATTGATTTTAATATCGGAAGAACGGTGGATAAGCTGCCGTATGCGGTGCAGACCGATCTGCGCTACCAAAATGATATTGTGCTGTGTTCACGCACCATGGCGGAAAAGCTTACACAAAAAATGCAGTATCGGCAGGGCGGACTGATAACTTATTTTAAGACGACAGACCATATGGCGGTGTATGAACAGATGCAGAAAATTCTCAAAGATAATGGTCAGTATTTCCGCTATAGTCTGGTCGATGAGGCAATGGAATACGAATCCTACAGAAGTATTATTTATGTGGTAAAAGTATTCTCATACGGATTTTTAGTATTGATGTCGCTGATAGCCATGGCAAATGTATTCAACACCATTTCTACCAATATGATGCTGCGGCGCAGGGAATTTGCCATGTTAAAATCCATCGGCATGACGGAGCAGGGGTTTGGCAAAATGCTGTATTTTGAGTGTCTGATGTACGGCTCTAAAGCCCTGTTATATGGGATTCCGGTGTCTGTGCTTATATCCGTCTGGATTGCCAAAACGATTAACAACGTACAGGTGCTGGTATTGGATATTCCGTGGATGGCAATTTTAATTTCAGTACTAAGCGTCTATTTCATTGTATTTGTAACTATGATATACTCTAAGAAAAAGCTTCAGAAATTAAATCTGATCGGGTGTATTAAAGAGGAAAATATTTAATGGAATGGAAAAAACTGCGCAGAAAAATCCAGGTTCCGGCGTATATCCAGTTTTTTATCAGTATTGTATTCTGGATTGCGGCGGGGCTTGGGCTGTATGGAACACTGCCGCTTGCGGTTTATGTTTTTATGGGAATGTTACTGGTGTGTAATATCAGTATTATTTTATCGACATTTTTACTGGATAAGTTTTATATTGTAAATTTACAGGAAAATTTTAAAAATCTGGAACATCTTAATTTAAAACTGCGCGCAGAGCGGCATGAATACTTAAATGAAATGCAGGTCGTTTACGGACTGCTTGAACTGGAAGAATATGAAGAAGCGTACCGGTATCTGCATCCGCTCTATGAGGACATTGCGCGGATCGGAAAAGCACTGCGGACGAAAAAACCGGCGGTCAATGCCCTGCTTCAGGCAAAAATGGAGTATGCGCAGAAGCAGCAGATTACATTTTTTGTGGAAGTGTCGTCAGATCTGGCGGCACTTTCCATGGAGCAGTGGGAAGTGTGCCGGATTCTTGGCAATTTAATCGACAATGCGTTTACGGCGGTGTCCGGCATGGACGGAGAGAAAAAGGTACATCTGTGTATTCAGGAAAATGAAAAACAGTATTTGTTTATTGTATACAATAACGGTCCGGTTATACCGGAAAATAAGCGGGAACTGATTTTTAAGAAGGGGTATTCAAGCAAAAAGGAAGAAGGCCACGGACTGGGACTGTGGATGGTGCGGAAGCTTGCAGGGCAGTATCGTGGCACGATTACCGTTACTTCCGTACCGGGAAAAACAGAATTTGACGTGACACTTCCAAAATAAAAATGACAGTTGCATATCAAAAAGTGACAGTTGCGGATAAAAGATGCGGTATTGCGTGATTATGTCTTTTCTTTCGGAGCTTTTTGTATATACTGTAAACAGAAAGAAAAAAGAAGCGAAAAGGAAAGGAGAAGGGCAATGGACGGTTTTATGATTTTGGGAATTGTACTGCTGGCGGCTGGCTTTCTTTTTGTAGGAATTGAAACCCTTATACCGGGCTTTGGCGCGCCGGGAATTTTAGGCGGGTGCTGTCTGGTCGCCGGAGTGTTTTTAATCGCAGACAGCGTGCAGGAAGCTGTTATTATCGTAGCAGTCGTTTTATTGCTGCTTGCAGTTTTGATATTTACGCTGGTTACACTGCTTGCAAAGGGCAGGTTAAAGACACCGATTATTCTGAATGATAAAATGAATAAAGAAGAAGGTTACATAAGTTCTACGGATTTACAGTATCTTGTAGGGAAAAAAGGAGTTGTAACCACGGATTTACATCCGGCAGGGAAAGTACGGATAGAAGATGTAGAGTTTGATGTGATTTCCGACGGTGCGTTTTTAGAAAAAGGTACACTGGTGGAGATTTACAAAATCAGCAATTCATCACTTGTTGTCAGAAAAGCAAGACAGGAGTAAAGATTAATTCAAATGGGCAGCCATTTTGTATTAATAAATGAAAATATGCATACACAGAAAGGGGTTAAAGGTTATGGTAGGACCGATTATTGTTGCAGCAGTAGTAGTATTTATTTTGATTATGTTTTTCTCGTTTGTTCCGGTGGGACTGTGGATTTCATCGATGGCATCCGGAGTGCGGGTTGGCATTTTCACACTGATTGGTATGCGTTTAAGACGTGTTGTTCCGGCAAGAATTATTCTTCCGCTGATTAAGGCAACCAAAGCCGGTATCGCATTGCAGGTCAACCAGTTAGAAGCACATTACCTTGCAGGCGGTAATGTAGACGGCGTTGTTGATGCGCTGATTGCTGCAGAACGTGCAGGCATTGATTTACCGTTTGAAAAGGCGGCGGCAATCGACCTTGCGGGACGAAATGTCTTAGAAGCCGTAAAGATGAGTGTTAATCCGAAGGTGATTGAAACACCGAACATTTCAGCCGTGGCAAAGGACGGTATTGAACTGCTTGTAAAAGCAAGAGTTACTGTAAGAACAAATCTGGAACGTCTGGTTGGTGGTGCCGGAGAAGCAACGATTATCGCACGTATCGGTGAAGGTATCGTTACAACGGTAGGTTCGGCAGCAGAACACAAGAGAGTGCTTGAAAATCCGGACGATATTTCAAAGCTGGTATTATCAAAGGGATTGGATGCGGGAACTGCATTTGAAATTCTTTCGATTGATATTGCCGATGTCGATATCGGACGAAATATCGGTGCGCATTTACAGAGCCTTCAGGCAGAAGCCGACAAGAATATTGCACAGGCAAAGGCAGAGGAACGCCGTGCAATGGCAGTTGCAAAGGAACAGGAAATGCGCGCTTACGTTGTAGAAGCCGAAGCCGAAGTGCCAAAGGCGCTGGCTTACGCACTGCGTGAGGGCAAGTTAGGCATTATGGATTACTATGATATGCAGAATATTAAGGCAGATACAAAAATGCGTGAAAATATTGCAAGGGAAGATGTAAACGCAAAGAACATATTAGAGGGTGATGCACATGAACCAAAAGATGTCTTATAGCAGCCAGCAGCAGTTGAAAAAGACGATTGCGGAAAGACTAAAGGCAGCAGGCAGTGAACTTGGCGGGCAGTTAGGCGCACAGGTTGTCAGACAGCTTGGCGGACAGCCGGGGAACCGGCAGTCTGCTGCTCCGCCGCTGCCATCCACACAGCAGCAGGCACAGCCGCGGCAGGAAGTTCATACCATGCCGGACGGCATGTCTTGTGCACAGGATATGCATCGTACGGATAAAACAGGACTTGAGGGAATATCTGGCGGCATGGATACAGAAGTATTAAGACAGGCAGTTGTATTATCCGAGATTCTTGCAGAACCGGTATGTAAAAGAAGACACAGAAGAAACAGACACACGATTTGAAAGGGAAAATGACATGGCAATCAAGGTAATGCTTGTAGATGATGAGGCTCATATCCGCTTGATTTTGCGCAGGGTCATAGAACGGAATCCGGCATTTTGTGTTGTCAGTGAATGTGACAGCATGACAGATGCCCTGCTGGCTTTTCACGAAACGCAGCCTGAGGTTGTGTTTATGGATATTGAGATTAAGGGCAGCAGCGGAATAGACTGTGCAAAGGTAATTGCACAGTCTGCGCCGGATACGAAAATCATTTTTGCAACGGCATATTCGGAGTATATGTCCAATGCGTTTGAACTGTATGCGTTTGACTATCTGGTAAAGCCATTTGATATGGAACGGATTCAGCATACACTGGAGCGGATACAGCGCAGTTATGAAAGTCAGTATCAGGGCGTCAGTAAAAATGATATGGACGCCGTAAACGATATAAATGATAGCAACGGTAATAATAACGGCGGCAGTGTAAAAGACAACATAGGTGACACGGACAGTATCAATATCTGTCAGAATCAGAATCCGTCAGAAGTACCATCCGGGTCCAAAAAGACAGATATACCGTCCGAAAAAGCGCGGGAGAAGCTTCGCGAGAAAGATAAAATCCTGATTAAGGGCAAAGAAAGCGTGCGTTTTTTTGATAAAGACGACATTATTTTTGTAGAGCGTGAGAACAATGTCACGATTCTTTATACGGCAGATGCAGAACCGTTTACGACCAGCATGGCAATCAGCGAGCTGGAAGAAAAGCTTTCGGACACAGGTTTCCTTAGAAGCCACAAGTCGTATCTGATTAATGTTTCAAAAATTAAATCCATTGAGCCGTATGGCAGGTGGACGTATGTTGTCAAATTCAAAGGCACACAAAAAGATGCGCTGATTACAAAAGAACATTTTGAGGAGATTAAACAGATTTACGGATAGTACGGGGCAGTACACATTTTCCGTAAATCTGTTTTGC
>OOBR01001567.1_pt1 | contig 12415 bp, 7 predicted proteins | sample 1671281 | NCBI WGS metagenome assembly OOBR01 (sample SAMN06348140, study PRJEB24527) | human gut metagenome | biome: human gut; feature: ankylosing spondylitis patient; material: feces | host: Homo sapiens | place: China | collected 2015-10
ATGCAACATATTTTACAGCATTTGAAACATTTTTTTCAGTCGGTTGACTTAAATCAACCGTAATTTGCATCATCGAAAAGAGAAAATTCGTACTTTTAAATTAATAACATTAAACTAATGCCTGGTATCATGAAGAACAAAAAACTTCTTTGCAGCGTTTGTTTCCTGTTTGCTTTCATGTCGGCCCTGTGGGGGCAAAACATAACGGTGAAGGGAAACGTTACTTCTAAAACGGATGGGCAACCGATTATCGGTGCTTCTGTCGTTGAAACTACAGCTACAACCAACGGAACAATTACAGACTTCGATGGTAATTTCACTCTTTCAGTTCCGGTCAACTCTACTTTAAAGATTACGTATATTGGTTATAAACCGGTGACCGTAAAAGCGGCTGCTATCGTTAATGTACTACTGGAAGAAGATACCCAGATGGTAGATGAAGTTGTCGTAACAGGTTATACTACACAGCGTAAAGCCGACCTGACAGGTGCTGTTTCTGTAGTAAAAGTAGACGAAATCCAGAAGCAAGGTGAAAACAATCCGGTGAAAGCCCTTCAGGGACGTGTCCCCGGAATGAACATCACCGCCGATGGTAATCCGAGTGGATCGGCTACCGTACGTATCCGCGGTATCGGTACGCTGAACAATAACGACCCGCTTTATATAATCGACGGTGTTCCTACCAAAGCCGGTATGCACGAACTGAATGGTAATGATATTGAATCCATTCAGGTTTTGAAAGATGCCGCATCTGCTTCTATCTACGGTTCGCGTGCAGCGAACGGCGTTATCATCGTTACTACCAAACAAGGAAAGAAAGGACAGATCAAAATCAATTTCGACGCTTCTGTTTCCGCCTCCATGTATCAGAGTAAAATGAACGTATTGAACACTGAGCAATACGGACGAGCTATGTGGCAAGCCTACGTGAACGACGGTGAAAATCCGAACGGTAATGCTTTGGGATATGCTTACAATTGGGGATACAATGCCGACGGCAATCCGGTATTATACGGAATGACTCTTTCCAAATATCTGGATTCAAAGAATACAATGCCTGTGGCAGACACAGACTGGTTTGACGAGATCACTCGTACTGGTGTTATCCAGCAATACAATCTTTCCGTCAGCAACGGTTCGGAGAAAGGTTCTTCTTTCTTTTCTTTGGGATATTACAAGAATCTGGGTGTTATCAAAGACACGGACTTCGATCGTTTCTCGGCTCGTATGAACAGCGATTATAAGTTGATTGATGATATCCTGACCATCGGTCAGCATTTTACATTGAACCGCACGTCGGAAGTGCAGGCTCCGGGTGGAATTATTGAAACCGCACTGGATATTCCTTCCGCTATTCCCGTATATGCTTCGGATGGTTCATGGGGCGGACCGGTAGGCGGATGGCCCGACCGTCGTAATCCTCGTGCCGTACTTGAATACAATAAAGATAACCGATACACCTACTGGCGTATGTTCGGTGATGCCTATGTCAATCTGACTTCTTTCAAGGGATTCAATTTACGCTCCACTTTCGGTTTGGACTATGCCAACAAGCAGGCACGTTACTTCACTTATCCTTATCAGGAAGGAACGCAGACCAATAATGGCAAGAGCGCAGTGGAAGCCAAGCAGGAACACTGGACGAAATGGATGTGGAACGCCATTGCTACTTACCAGCTGGAAGTAGGCAAACATCGTGGAGACGTAATGCTAGGTATGGAGTTGAACCGTGAAGACGACAGCCATTTCTCCGGATACAAAGAAGACTTCTCTATCCTTACCCCCGACTATATGTGGCCCGATGCAGGTAGTGGCACGGCACAGGCATACGGTGCCGGTGAGGGGTATTCACTCGTCTCTTTCTTTGGCAAAATGAACTATTCTTATGCCGACAGATATCTGCTTTCGTTAACTCTCCGTCGGGACGGTTCTTCCCGGTTCGGTAAAAACCACCGTTATGCCACTTTCCCTTCCGTATCTTTGGGATGGCGCATCACACAGGAGAACTTCATGAAAGAACTGACCTGGCTTGATGATCTGAAATTGCGTGCTTCGTGGGGACAGACCGGTAATCAGGAAATCTCCAACCTTGCCCGTTATACTATCTATGCACCTAACTATGGTACAACCGATTCTTTCGGCGGACAGAGCTACGGTACGGCATACGATATCACAGGTTCTAACGGTGGAGGCGTACTTCCTTCCGGTTTCAAACGCAACCAGATCGGTAACGACAATATCAAATGGGAAACAACGACACAGACCAATGTCGGTATCGACTTCAGCCTGTTCAAGCAATCACTGTATGGTTCACTGGAATACTACTACAAGAAAACAACAGATATCCTGACTGAAATGGCAGGAGTAGGAGTGCTGGGAGAAGGCGGCAGCCGTTGGATAAATTCGGGTGCAATGAAAAACCAGGGTTTTGAATTTAATCTGGGTTATCGTAACAAGACTGCCTTTGGACTGACTTACGACCTGAACGGAAACATATCCACTTATCGGAATGAAATTCTTGAATTGCCGGAAACGGTAGCTGCCAACGGCAAGTTTGGTGGTAATGGTGTGAAGAGTGTAGTCGGACATACTTACGGCGCACAAGTCGGTTACATTGCTGATGGCATTTTTAAGTCGCAGGATGAAGTAGACAACCATGCTACTCAAGAAGGCGCTGCTGTCGGCCGTATCCGTTACCGTGATATTGACCATAACGGTGTGATTGACGAAAGAGATCAGAACTGGATTTATGATCCTACTCCCTCTTTCAGCTACGGATTGAATATTTATCTGGAATATAAGAACTTCGATCTGACAATGTTTTGGCAAGGCGTTCAGGGAGTGGATATAATCAGTGACGTGAAGAAGAAAAGCGATTTTTGGAGTGCTTCCAATGTCGGTTTCCTGAATAAGGGAACCCGTTTGCTTAATGCCTGGTCACCTACGAACCCAAACTCTGATATTCCGGCATTGACCCGCAGTGATACGAACAATGAACAGCGTGTCTCTACTTACTTCGTAGAAAACGGTTCTTTCCTGAAACTGCGTAATATCCAGTTAGGATACACCGTTCCCGCTGTTATCTCCAAAAAAATGAGAATGGACCGCTTGCGTTTCTATTGCAGTGCACAGAATCTGCTGACCATCAAGAGCAAGAATTTTACCGGAGAAGATCCGGAGAACCCGAACTTTTCTTATCCGATCCCTGTGAATATCACGTTCGGACTTAACATCGGATTTTAACTTACTTCATCAATAAAACGAATGATCATGAAAAAGATAATATATATAGCAACAATCGGAATTACCTTGCTGACAACCAGTTGTGACGATTTTTTGGACCGTCAGGTTCCTCAGGGTATTGTGACCGGTGATCAGATCGCTTCTCCCGAATATGTAGATAATCTGGTGATTTCTGCCTACGCCATCTGGGCGACAGGTGATGATATCAACTCTTCCTTCTCTCTCTGGAATTATGATGTACGTTCCGACGATTGCTATAAAGGCGGTTCGGGAACAGAAGACGGCGGTGTGTTCAACGCACTGGAAATATCCAAAGGTATCAATACCACCGACTGGAATATCAATGATATATGGAAAAGACTGTATCAATGCATCACCCGTGCCAACACAGCTCTGCAATCACTCGACCAAATGGATGAAAAGACCTATCCGTTGAAGAACCAGCGCATTGCCGAAATGAGATTCCTGCGCGGACACGCTCACTTCATGTTGAAACAGCTGTTCAAGAAGATCGTTATTGTAAACGATGAAAACATGGAACCGGATGCTTACAATGAACTGTCGAATACCACTTATACCAATGACGAGCAATGGCAAAAGATAGCAGACGACTTCCAGTTTGCCTACGACAACCTGCCGGAAGTACAAATAGAAAAAGGACGCCCTGCACAGGCAGCCGCTGCTGCTTACCTTGCAAAAACTTACCTGTATAAAGCTTACCGCCAGGACGGAGCCGACAATACCCTTACCGGAATCAACGAAGAAGACCTGAAACAGGTCGTGAAATACACCGATCCCCTGATCATGGCTAAAGGCGGTTACGGACTGGAAACGGACTACAGTATGAACTTCCTGCCGCAATACGAAAACGGTGCAGAGTCTGTATGGGCCATTCAGTATTCTATCAACGACGGTACTTACAACGGTAACCTGAATTGGGGAATGGGACTGACCACTCCGCAGATACTGGGCTGCTGCGACTTCCATAAGCCGAGCCAGAATCTAGTGAATGCTTTCAAAACCGATTCGCAGGGAAAGCCCTTGTTCAGTACCTACGACAATGAGAATTACGAAGTGGCTACGGACAATGTCGATCCCCGTCTGTTCCATACGGTGGGTATGCCGGGCTTTCCTTATAAGTACAACGAAGGTTACATCATCCAGAAGAATGATGACTGGAGCCGCAGCAAGGGACTTTATGGATATTATGTTTCTCTCAAAGAGAATGTAGATCCCGATTGTGACTGTCTGAAGAAAGGTTCTTATTGGGCCAGTTCTCTGAATCACATTGTGATCCGTTATGCAGATGTATTGCTGATGCGTGCCGAAGCACTGATTCAGTTGAACGACGGACGTATCACCGATGCCATCTCATTAATCAATGAGGTACGTAGCCGTGCTGCCGGAAGCACCATGCTGATCTTTAATTATAAAGAAGACTACGGAGTGAACTTCAAAGTGACTCCTTACGAACTGAAAGCCTACGCTCAGGATGAAGCCATGAAAATGCTGAAATGGGAACGCCGCGTAGAGTTCGGTATGGAAAGCTCACGTTTCTTTGACCTTGTAAGATGGGGAGAAGCCAAAGACGTCATCAATGCTTATTACGTGACGGAAGCATCCCGTTGCTCTGTTTACAAGAATGCGGGCTTCACGGAAAATAAGAACGAATATCTTCCTGTTCCATTCGAACAGATCAGCGCAAGTAATGGAAATTATACACAGAATTTCGGTTGGTAACTAACCATCTTAAAACAAAGAATACAATGAAATCAATCATAAAACAACTCTATACTATCCTGTTGGTGACTGTGGCATGCCTTACAGTCACAGGATGTAGTGATGACTTCAAATCCGGTCTTCGTCTGAACGGAGATGTTTGGGTGAATTCCATCCGGCTGGATGAATACGCAGGAACTGTCGACTATCAGAATAAGGCAATCGTAGTAGGAGTGCCCTACGATTACGATATTACCCGCATGGTGGTCACAGAAATGAATCTTTCCGAAGGAGCCAAGGCTAGCATCGCTATCGGTGAGACAATCGACTTTTCTCTTCCCGTATCTTTGACGGTGAAGAATGGCGATGTACAAATGAGCTACACGATTACCGTGAAGAGAGATGAGGCAAAGATACTGACCTTCAAATTGAATGATACTTATGTAGGAAAGGTAGACCAGTTATCGAAAACCATTTCCGTAGTCGTTCCGCTGACAGTGGATATCACTCAGTTGAAAGGTACGTTTACCGTAACGGACGGGGCTACTGTGACTCCGGCATCCGGAAGTATTCAGGACTTTACGAACCCCGTTACTTACACGGCAACTTACCGTTCGGCAGTAACTCCTTATGTGGTAACGGTTACTCAGGGAAATGTGATTCCGACTGCCTTTGTCGGTACGGCTTCTTCCGTCAGCCTTCTGACGAGTCCCGAAGAGAAAGCCGCTGCCCAATGGATGATGGATAATGTATCGATGTCCGAATATATCTCATTCAAGGATGTAGTGGACGGAAAAGTAGATTTAGGTAAATATACCGCTATCTGGTGGCATTTCCACGCAGACAATGGTGACAATCCTCCTTTGCCGGATGACGCGAAAGCGGCAGCGGAGAAGTTTAAAGTCTACTATCAGAATGGTGGTAATCTGCTGCTGACCCGTTACGCTACTTTCTATATCGCCAATCTCGGCATCGCTAAAGACGAGCGTGTACCGAACAATAGCTGGGGAGGAAACGAAGACTCGCCCGAAATCACCTCTGCTCCGTGGAGCTTCCTGATTACTGGTAGCGAATCACATCCGTTATTCCAGGATTTAAGATGGAAAGATGGAGACAAGTCGACAGTCTATACCTGTGATGCCGGCTATGCGATTACCAATAGCACAGCGCAGTGGCATATCGGGACAGACTGGGGAGGTTATGACGACCTGAACGCATGGCGTAACCTGACAGGAGGAATCGATTTGGCACATGGAGGCGACGGGGCGGTAGTCATTGCCGAATTTGAACCGCGTTCCAATAGCGGACGTACGCTCTGTATCGGTTCCGGCTGCTATGACTGGTACGGCAAGGGAGTAGACGCTTCTGCCGACTACTATCACTACAACGTAGAGCAAATGACTCTCAATGCAATCAACTACTTGTGTAAATAAAAAGAATAAGCAACAATGATGAAAAATATGATCTTACCTATAGCATTTACCGCACTGATAGCTTCGATGACTGCTTGCAGTGACGAGACTGACCCCATCTTGACTCAGAAAGACTGGGACGGTACAGCCACATACTTCCAATCGAGTGATGAGCATGGCTTCTCGATGTACTATAAGCCACAGGTCGGCTTTGTAGGTGACCCGATGCCATTCTATGATCCGGTTGCCAAGGACTTTAAAGTGATGTACCTGCAAGATTACCGTCCGAACCCCGAAGCTACGTACCATCCCATTTTCGGGGTGGCTACCAAAGACGGTGCTACTTACGAATCTCTCGGCGAACTGATTTCCTGCGGAGGGCGTGACGAACAGGATGCTGCCATCGGCACAGGAGGAACGATCTATAACCCTGCCGACAAACTGTATTATACCTTCTACACCGGTAATAAGTTCAAGCCTTCTTCCGACCAGAATGCTCAGGTAGTGATGGTAGCTACTTCTCCCGATTTCAAGACATGGACCAAGAACCGTACCTTCTACCTGAAAGGAGATACGTATGGTTATGACAAGAATGACTTCCGTGACCCGTTCCTGTTCCAGACCGAAGACGGTGTGTATCACATGCTGATCGCTACCCGCAAGAACGGAAAAGGGCATATCGCCGAATTTACCTCTGCCGACCTGAAAGAGTGGGAATCTGCCGGAACCTTTATGACCATGATGTGGGATCGTTTCTACGAATGTCCGGATGTATTCAAGATGGGGGACTGGTGGTATCTGATTTATTCGGAACAGGCTTCCTTCATGCGTAAAGTACAATATTTCAAAGGCAGAACGCTGGAAGATTTGAAAGCAACTACCGCCAATGATGCCGGAATATGGCCGGACAATCGTGAAGGAATGCTGGACAGCCGCGCATTCTATGCCGGAAAGACCGCTTCCGACGGAACAAACCGCTACATTTGGGGTTGGTGTCCCACACGTGCCGGAAATGATAATGGAAATGTTGGTGATGTAGAACCCGAATGGGCAGGCAATCTGGTAGCACAACGTCTGATTCAACACGAAGACGGTACTTTAACCCTCGGAGTACCCGATGCAATCGACCGTAAATACACTTCCGCACAAGAAGTGAAAGTAATGGCAAAAGATGGTAACGTGATCGAAAGCGGTAAAACCTATACTTTGGGCGAAGGTGCCTCCGTCATCTTCAACCGTCTGAAAGTACATAACAAGATTTCTTTCACCGTAAAGACCGCTTCGAATACGGACCGTTTCGGAATCTCTTTTGTACGTGGAACGGATTCCGCTTCCTGGTATAGTATCCATGTCAATGCCGATGAAGGCAAAGCGAATTTTGAGAAAGACGGTGACGATGCCAAATACTTATTCGATAATAAATTCAATATTCCGGCAGATAATGAATATCGTGTGACGATTTACAGTGACCAGTCCGTCTGCGTGACTTATATCAACGACCAGTTATCTTTCACCAACCGTATCTACCAAATGCAGAAGAACCCGTGGTCACTCTGCTGTTATAAAGGTGAAATAACTGTATCAGACGTTCAGGTAAGCACTTATTGATGAAAACTACACCGGCAAGTAACATCTTTTACAGCGTTTGAAACAAAAGTGATAGGCGCTAACCTTGGAAGCGCCTATCTTTGCACTGTAACAACTATCAAAAGTATAACAACCTTAATACCATAGAACATGAATGTATTTTTGCCTGTCAAACAACTTCAGACCTTTCTGATTTGTTTTATTCTCATGACTATTTCTGTTTCAACCCGAGCGGCGGATTCTCCTTTGCTGATTAAGAATCTGGGAGAAGGTCATTGCCTTGTACGTGTCAATACTTCCCAGAAGTACCTGCTTCTGCCCGTAGAGGATGCGTCTCCCGATGTACGTATCAGCATGATCGTTAATAATAAAGAGGTGAAAAACTTCGACGTGCGTCTCGCCATACATAAAGTAGATTACTTTGTTCCGGTAGACCTTTCCGACTTTTCCGGCAAAACGGTCTCTTTCAAGTTCAAGATGAACTCCAACGATCCGATCCGTGTCAATCTTTCGCCGGATAATACCGCTTGCTGCAAGGAAATGAAACTCTCCGACACCTTCGATACGACCAACCGTGAAAAGTTTCGTCCGACCTATCACTTCTCTCCCCTTTACGGATGGATGAACGACCCGAACGGAATGGTCTATAAAGACGGTGAATACCATCTTTTTTACCAGTACAACCCTTATGGCTCCAAATGGGGAAACATGAACTGGGGACACGCTATCAGCAAAGACCTCGTAAACTGGGAACACCGCACCGTTGCGATAGCACCGGATGCGCTCGGTACTATCTTCAGCGGCTCTGCCGTGGTAGATCATAACAATACAGCCGGCTTCGGAGCAGGCGCAATCATCGCCATCTATACACAAAACAGCGACCGTCAGGTACAAAGCATCGCTTATAGCACTGACAACGGACGCACTTTCACCAAATACGAAAACAACCCCGTACTTGTATCCGAAGCTCGTGATTTCCGCGACCCGAAAGTTTTTTGGTACGAAGCAACAAAACGCTGGATCATGGTGCTCGCAGTGGGACAGGAAATGCAGATTTTCTCTTCTCCCAATCTGAAAGACTGGGCATTTGAAAGCAGCTTCGGCGAAGGATACGGTGCTCACGGCAACGTATGGGAATGCCCCGATTTATTCGAACTTCCGGTAGAGGGCACCAACGAAAAGAAATGGGTATTGCTTTGCAGCCTTGGTGACGGTCCTTTCGGTGACTCCGCTACTCAATACTTTATCGGTAGCTTCGACGGCAAGAAATTTAGTTGTGACAATCAGCCGAATGTCACAAAATGGATGGACTGGGGAAAAGACCATTATGCTACAGTTACTTGGAGCGATGCCCCCGACAACCGCCGTATCGCCATTGCATGGATGAGCAACTGGCAATATGCAAATGACGTGCCAACTTCTCAATACCGTAGTCCGAACTCCATCCCTCGTGATTTGAGTCTCTTTGCCATCGACGGTGGGATTTATCTTCAATCCGCTCCTTCTCCCGAATTACTGAAACTGCGTGGTGTTTCCAAAAAGCGCTCATTCAAGGTTAACGGAACACGTATCGTGAAAGATTTGATTCCGAACAATGAAGGTGCTTACGAAATAGAACTGTCCCTCAAGAATCAGCAGGCAGAAATCATCGGTTTCCGTCTCTACAATGACAAGGGCGAAGAAGTAGACATGCAGTATGACATGAAAGAGAAGAAATTCTCGATGGACCGTCGCAAGAGTGGCGAGGTAAGTTTCAACGAAAACTTCCCGATGCTGACTTGGACTGCGATTGAAGGGGATAAGGATGAAATGAAACTCCGCCTGTTTGTAGACAGATCAAGTGTAGAGGCTTTCGGTGACGGTGGACGCTTCGCTATGACCAATCAGGTATTCCCTTCGGAACCTTATAATCATATCAGCTTCTACAGCAAAGGCGGTGCCTATAAAGTAGATTCATTCGTGGTTTACAAACTGAAGAAATAAAAAACGACTTTCTTCTCCCTGCGCTCTTTTTAATTCATGCTAACATACCTTTATCCTTGCGTTAACATGCCTTTATGTTCTCCTTATGTATGGGAGATAGATAGCGTTTCACCTACGTGATACGATCTGTTCATTACTGTGATAAGGTCTTATCACCCTTGTGATACGGTCTGTTCACAGCCGTGATAAGCAAAGAAAATAGGAGGCTAAAAGAAAAAGGATCAATAGGAAAGGAAAATAATTACTGTGCTAATATACGAAATTATAATAGATAAAACAATGGAAAATACTAAAAACGCTTCTCTCTCCAAGCTAGTCCCGGTGATGCTTTGTTTCTTCGCCATGGGATTCGTTGATCTGGTGGGCATTGCCTCCAATTATGTAAAAGCAGACCTGGGTCTGACAGACTCACAAGCAAACATCTTCCCTTCATTGGTGTTTTTCTGGTTTCTGATTTTCTCCGTACCGACAGGTATGCTGATGAGCCGTATCGGTCAGAAGAAAACCGTGTTACTAAGTTTGATCGTGACTTTTGCTTCTTTACTGTTGCCTGTCTTCGGGGACAGTTACGCACTGATGCTGATTTCTTTTTCCCTGTTAGGTATTGGAAACGCACTGATGCAGACTTCACTGAACCCGCTTCTTTCCAACATCGTTCGTGGTGACCGTCTGGCAAGCAGCCTCACCTTCGGACAATTCGTGAAAGCGATCGCTTCTTTCCTAGCACCGTACATTGCCATGTGGGGGGCAACGCAGGCGATTCCTTCTTTCGATCTGGGATGGCGTGTATTATTCCCTATTTATATGGTAATAGCCATCCTTGCCATTCTGTTGCTCAACGCGACACAGATTGAAGAAGAGAAGGAAGAAGGCAAACCTTCCACTTTCGGACAGTGCCTGGCATTGCTCGGCAAACCGTTTATCCTGCTTTGCTTTATCGGAATCATGTGTCACGTAGGTATCGACGTCGGTACAAACACTACTGCACCTAAGATTCTGATGGAACGCATCGGCATGACACTGGATGATGCTGCTTTTGCAACCAGCCTCTATTTTATCTTCCGTACGGCAGGCTGTTTTCTGGGATCATTCATCCTGCGTCAGATGTCTCCGAAATCTTTCTTCGGTATCAGTGTTGTTATGATGCTGGCTGCTATGGTAGGGTTGTTCATCTTCCATGATAAGGCGGTGATTTACACTTGTATCGCTCTGATCGGTTTTGGTAACTCGAATGTGTTCTCTGTTATTTTCTCGCAGGCATTGCTTTATCTGCCGGGTAAGAAAAACGAAGTTTCCGGTCTGATGATTATGGGACTCTTCGGAGGAACCGTTTTCCCGTTGGCTATGGGAGTTGCTTCGGATACTTCTATGGGGCAGAATGGTGCGATTGCTGTGATGACAGTCGGTGTACTTTACTTGCTGTTCTATACCTTCCGTATCAAAAAATAATTTTATATTTGGAAAACAATTAAATCTGTAGATCATGAATAATATAATTGTAGGAATGGGCGAAGCATTATGGGATGTATTGCCCGAAGGAAAGAAGATAGGCGGTGCTCCGGCTAATTTCGCTTATCATGTTTCACAGTTTGGTTTCGACAGCCGTGTAGTAAGTGCGGTGGGCAATGACGAACTGGGAGATGAAATCATGGAAGTATTCAAAGAAAAGCAACTCAAAAATCAGATTGAGCGGGTGGATTATCCTACCGGTACGGTGCAGGTGACACTGGATGACGAAGGGGTGCCTTGCTACGAAATCAAAGAAGGAGTGGCATGGGATAACATTCCTTTCACGGACGAACTGAAGCGGCTGGCTTTGAATACGCGCGCCGTTTGTTTCGGTTCGTTGGCTCAACGCAATGAAGTGAGCCGTGCTACAATTAACCGATTCCTCGATACAATGCCCGATATAGACGGACAGCTGAAGATATTCGACATCAACCTCCGTCAGGACTTCTACACGAAAGAAGTATTGCGCGAGTCTTTCAAACGCTGCAACATTCTGAAGATAAACGATGAAGAACTGGTGACAATCAGCCGTATGTTCGGTTATCCGGGCATCGACTTACAGGATAAGTGCTGGATTCTGTTGGCCAAGTACAATCTGAAAATGTTGATTCTTACTTGCGGTATCAATGGTAGTTATGTGTTTACTCCGGGAGTCGTTTCTTTTCAGGAAACGCCGAAGGTTCCGGTAGCCGATACGGTAGGAGCGGGGGATTCCTTTACTGCCGCTTTCTGTGCTTCCATTCTGAATGGCAAGTCTGTTCCCGAAGCTCATAAGCTGGCTGTCGAAGTTTCCGCTTATGTTTGTACGCAGAGCGGTGCAATGCCCGAACTTCCGGTTGTTCTGAAAGACAGATTGTTGTAGAATCTCTTTAAATACAAAAAGCAGGTGTGTCAAAAGTAACTAAACTCTCCTCCTTCGGGAAGGAGGAGTACCCGTAGGGGGAGGTGGTAGGTGAATACAT
>OOBR01001568.1_pt1 | contig 12413 bp, 8 predicted proteins | sample 1671281 | NCBI WGS metagenome assembly OOBR01 (sample SAMN06348140, study PRJEB24527) | human gut metagenome | biome: human gut; feature: ankylosing spondylitis patient; material: feces | host: Homo sapiens | place: China | collected 2015-10
ATCCCGGCAGCCATTCAAAATCAAAGTCTCCTTTTTTATTCATATAATGGTTTCCTGCTTTCGCCCAGTTTGATTTATCATATGCAAAATGAGAATGATTCGTGCTTATCTATTATTTTTATCAGACAGATACAACTTGTTTTCGATTCATACCGTTATTAAATATACGGAATTACTTCTTTTAAATTTTCCACTACTGCTACACATTTTTCCTGCTGTTCTTTTGGTATTGGAAACAAATCTGGAATGTTTATAACAGGCAGATTACCTGCAAGAGCTGCCTGCACGCCATTTGCGGAATCTTCTAATACAAGTGTCTCTTCTGGCTTTACATCAAATGCTTTGCAGATCTCCAAAAATACATCTGGGAATGGCTTGCCCCTTTTCACATCTTTTGAAGAAAGCACCATATCAAAATATTCGTTTAACCCAGTTCTGTCCAGGTATTCTTTAATAACATCTGTATCTGAGCCGCTCGCTACGGCTGTCTGCAAGCCTTTTTCCCGGACAACCTGCAAAAGCTCTCTCAGGCCTTCTTTTTCAGGAACTCCTTCTTCTCTGATTATCTGTTTGGAGCGGTTACCAACTTTTTTGTAAATGCCTTCCGCATCTACATCTTCTCCATAATAAACATAGTATTTCTTCTGAATGTCTTTTGCATTCATTCCCAAAAATCCTATATATTGTTCAAAGGTTGGATTATATCCCTCTTCCTTTACTATTTCGGTAAATGCTCTGTAGTTTACCTGTTCTGTGGCGAACATTAAACCATCCATATCAAAAATTATTAATTTTAACATATGTATCCTCCTGACGAAACTGGAGAAAACCCCGAGATAGCTATAACTATTTCGGGGTTCGTCTCCTGATTTAAATCAAAATCTTTCTATCTGTCGTGTTTATTTCTTCCTGTTGCTCTGCGTCTTCTACGATATACTTCTGCACTTCCTGCTGCAAGGGCTGCGGCTGCTAATGCTGCGTAAAAGAAGATATGTGAGTCATCTCCGGTCTTTGAGTTTTTACCTTTTTTGGTTGTTTTGTTAGAAGGGTTATTCTTGCTGGTGCTTGTTTTCTTTTTCTCTTTGCCGTCATCACCATCGTCTTCTTTTTTTGAATATTTTTTATATTCCGGATTTCTCTCGGTCATATCGTTTGTGATTGCTAATGTGCTGTCGGTGTTCTGCTCTGTGAAGGAAACAGTGATATCTCCATCATAGCTTACATCAAAGCCAAAGTCCGTGTTCTCTACCGGATTACCGTCTTTGTCTGTCTCAGCCACATAGTAGGTTCCATCTGCTAAATCTGTGAAGCTTACGGAAGTACTCTTACCATTCTGAATCTGTAATTCTTTCACATCACCTGTACGGTTTGTGTAGTAAGGGTCTGTGAACAGGCTTACATAAAATGTTCCACTGTACTTCTCAGAAATCTGTTCTCCATCTAATGTAACATTTTTCGTTACAGTAAGATTATGTAAGGTATTTAAGAAGTCATCTTCCGGAATAAGAAGCTGGTTTTCAATGACAGCATATGCTGTTTTCTGTGTTGGAGTAATCTCGCATTTTGTTCCATTACCCTCAATCTTGCAAACTTCGGAAGATTCTAACTTATTACCATCCTCATCTGTTTCTGCAACATAGTATGTTCCGTCTTTGAGGTGTTCAAATACAGTGTATGCTGACCATGCGCCCTCGCATTTCAATTCTTTTACATTAGAAACTTTCTGTGTGCAGTCGGCATCGCTAAATAATGCAACGTAAAAAGTTCTGTTTACTGCCTGATTTTTGCCTTGGAATGTAACCAGCTTACTTACAACAAGTTTACCCTCTTCACCAACTGGTGTTGTATCATCTTTCATGATAATTTCGTTGCCATCCACTGCTTTACCATCAATAGAAATCGTTCCGTCTTTATTTACAGTAAATGTAATATCTGCTGCAACTTCATAACCGCTTGGCGCAGTAACCTCTGCAAGTGTATACGTTTCTCCCGCAATGAGTTTCTGCTCAAATACATGGGCTTCTGTCGCAGACATCCAGCTTTCGATTACATTTCCTTCTTTATCTTTTAAAAGAAGTCTGGCACCGGCAACTTCGTTATTGCCTGTAATATCCATTTTCTTAATAGATACTTTTGTTACATCATCTTTTACAAGATAAACATCTTCGCCTGTTTCTTTATCCGTTGTCTTCTCAGCATCTGTCTTAATTGTTCCATCTGCATTCACAGTAAATGAAATATTTTCTGCGTAAGTATAGCCATCTGGTGCTGCGGTCTCGACAAGAACATAGGACTCGCCTGCCTTTATAGCTGGTCCAAAGTCATGGAAGCTTTCCTTGCCGGATACCCAGCTGTCAAGCGCTTCGGCACCGTCTTTTACTGTGCCGTCTTCGTTGACATCTTCTGCTTTATAAAGTGTCATTGCTGCACCGGCAACTTCTCTTTCACCCGTCAGATCTGTCTTTGTGATGTTGAGGTGAATTACCTGATTGACAAACTGTGTTTCGGTTGTTTTCCCTTCTTCTACTGTGCCAGCTGTTTCTGCGGTAACCTTATTATCAATAAGGGTTACATAACGGTCACCGGTTGTTTCTTTAATGCTGTAGGATACGCCAGCTGGGATGTTTGCGATCGTTGCGGTCTGACCGTCTGTCAGGCTGAGCTTGCCGTCAGTAATCTGAACAGTTGTTCCTGCAGTATTCTCACTCTTGTCTTCTTTGGTCTTATCCTGAGTGTCTGCATCATCTGACTTCTCTGTGTCCTTTTGTGTGATTGCTGCATTGCCGTTGAACGGTTTGCCATCTACTTCAACATAGAAGTTATAGGACTGCTCCTTATCCTGCATATTCCCTTTTACAGTCTTTGTAAAGGAGAAAGCGCCGAGCTTTCTTGTGTTGGTAAATTCTACGGTATCCCCTGTTTTATCAATGGTTCCTTCTGCTGTAGCTGCAACATTTTTATTGTTATCTGCATTGTTGTTACTGTCTGCATTCTGAACCGTATTATTTACCTTTACAGAAGCATCATAGTCATCATCTGCTACTTCCTCTACTGTGTACTTTGTACCGGAAGGAAGATTGCTGAATGCTGCACTCTGTGTATCCTTTAATGTGAATTCATATACACCATTCGTTGCTCTAACTTCTTCACTCTGCTCTTTATCGCTGTACTTGATTGTGAACTTGCGTGTATAAACTGCATCATTTCTTGTTAAAGTTACTTTGAACTTGAACTGCTTGTTATCCTTTGTTTCTGCATCTGGTGTGTACTGTCCGTACTCTGCTAACTTCTTAACAGTGAATCCGGTCAGTCTTGTATTAGTGATAGAAGCTTCTGCATCTGTTGCTCGCTCTACACCATTCGCCGCTGTTCCGTTATCTCCAATGACACCGGTAAGATTGCTGTTTGCTGTCTCGAGATAGCCTTCCTGCTGTGTCTCTGTTACTGTGTAAGATGTACCGTATGGAATTCCAGAAATCTTAACTGCCTCATTATTTGTTAACGCTTTCAGCTCTAATTTAAGACTTCCATCTGCATCTGGCTTAACTGTTTTTGTTTCAGGCTGGTCTTTTCCCTCTTTACCTTTTCTTGTGACAGTGACATCACCACCTTTGCCATTATTAAAGTTTGTAAATGTAACTGTAAAGTCAAATGCTGTGTCTGCTTCACCGTCTTCGATAATCTTCTTGACAGTAAGGCTTCCTGTCTTTTTCTGGTTATTTAATGTGATGGTATGGGTGCTGTCATTATAGTTATTTGCGTAAGCATCTGCAACCTGAATCTGGCCTTCTGCATCCACTTTAAATGGAATGGCTGCTGCCTGAACATAATCGCTCGTTGGTACGGCTGTCTCAACTAAAACATAGTTTCCACCTGCCACTACCTTTCCGGTAAGGTCTTTTGCATCTGTTCCACTGGTCCAGGATGCTACGGCTGTTGCGCCAGCTTTTACTGTGGCTTTGCCTTCGCTGTCAAAAGTTACATCAGAGTTATTGTAAATTGCAAGTTGCGCTCCTGAAAGAGGTGCATCTGTTCCGATATCTTTCTTAAGGACTTTCAGTTCTGTTTTATATGTGTTAGTTACTGTCACATTTGGAACTGCATTAGAATCTGCATCCTGTGCCACTTTAACTTTCACATTTGAGACAGAATTACCATCTACAGAATAACTTGCCGTATAAGCTGTTTTATCTGTTTCTGACCGGCTTGCAGCGTTCTCTGTCACATTGTAAGTTCCAACTGGAAGTCCGCTTACTTTCGCTTTATGTCCGGCTTTTAAACTAAAGGTCAATGTACTCTGTCCATCTTTTGTTGAAATAGCTGGCGTAATTGCTGCATTGTTATCGGTTGTGTCTGTTACTGTTGCTTTTGTGAGATCAGTATCTGTGTTACCTTCAGCGGCAGTTACTGACATTTCATAGGTTTCTTCAGGAATGTTGTTACCGATCACTTTTTTCTCGATGGTGAGGCTGCCGGCCGGCATGTTTTCTACCTGTATGGTCGCACCACCTGCAATTCCTGTTACCGTATATCCTGCTTTAGCACCAAAATCCTGCATTGCTTTTGTAAATGCAACATAAATTGTTTTACCAGAATTCTTATATCCAGGTGCTGCACTGACTTCTGTAAAACGATATAAACCATCTTTTTTCAAACCAATGAATTTAATTTTTCCATTCTCACCGGTCGTTTGTGTCTCTTTTCCCTCATTCATCACTGTCTCAAAACCAGTAATTTCTCCATTCTCGACTTTCGCCTTTTCCAGTTTAAACTTTGCACCTTCAATCAGTGCCTGTGTCTGACTGTCCACTTTTAAAATAGAAAAACTTCTTGAACCAGTAATTTCTGCTCCGGCACTTAAAACAATTATTTCCTTTGAGTTATTAATTGCCGTGTTCTCAACTCCCTCATACCATGCAGTATTGGATAAAGTAACTGCGGTATCTTCTGCAGCATTTATCGTAACCTTATACTTGATTACAACCTTTTCATCATCTGGAACTGTAAATTTGTATTCGTTATTATTTACATCTCCAGTTCCCGTTGTAAATGTACATCCAGACTGTGCCAGAGATTTTCCATTCACAGTGATACTATCTGAAAGCAGAGTCATAATCTTCGGCATCTGATCCACAACAGTAATTGTGTCTTTATCTTTTAAAAGATTCTCTCCATTTGGATTCACTGTTAATGTATAAGTTGCGGTAGAACCATTTATATATTCTGAATCTTTCTTAAGAGTAGTATCCTTTATGGTCTTGTTTGCAGTAGCTTCCGTACTGCTGTTACCATCATATTCTACTTTTGCCTTATTCTCATAAGTCTTTTCTGTATAAAGACCAATATATTCATCATCAACAAGAGTATCAATCGCTATTTTTACATAGCCTTCGTTACTGTTTTTGCTATCAGATTTTAAACCTATAACATTAAATGTTAACTTGTTTGAAGCTTCGTCATATACAATACTGTTGCTGTCTATCGCTGCTTTTGCTGCCTGTTTACCCCGTTCAGTAATCTGTATATTTTGTGTATTTCCTTTTGTTACATACTTGAGGCCTTCTGGTAAAGTATCCGTAATTGCTGCAACACTGTTTTCACCATCAAGCGTACCAAGTGTGCCGTCTTTGTTCAGTGTGATGAACCAGCGAATTGTACGATTTGTCTTGTCATAATCGCCGGCTTCCTTGCTGATGGATGAGTGTTTATACCATACCGTACTATCGCTGACTGATAGTTCCTGCCCCTCCCGGATTGTTAACTTACCTGCATTAGTATAGGTAAATTTATCTCCATCTTTATACTTGGCATCATCTCTTGCTACTGTATTCTCTGTATAGTAGGTAATAACAATTCTATTCGTACTGTCTGCATCAATTTCATGCAGGAAGGTGATAGTAAATTTATAATCATCATTATAAGTAAGTGTATAATCTTTACCCTCTTTTAACTTATTGCTTTCCTATCCAAAATAAATATCTAATCCTTCTCTTAATTTATCTTCAGATACAAATTTATGATTCTTTGGAGAGGAAATTGTATCCACATAAGCAGAACCTTCCACAACACGTACCGGAATCGTTGTTCTCCACTTCATTTTTCCTGCAGTAACGCCAGATACATACTCTTTTGTTAAAGCAATTTCTTCTGAACCGGTTCCGCTCCAGTTTGTCTTGTGCTCATAGGAGCTGCCGTTAATGCCAATAGAAGCAGTATTGCTTATATGGTTATGACCGTTAGCTGTTGGCTTTGCATAGTAAGTAAGATAATATACAAATTCTCCAGCCTGCGCTGCTTTGTATGTCCATCCACCATCTGTATTCCATGTAAAAGTTCCATGTTCTAGTGTCTGCTTGTCTGAATCGTCCAATGAAATAATGTCTGTCCACTGTGTCTTACCACTTGCATTTTTTGCTTCAATTACTAAATTCCCTGTGTACGCATAATCACCGGTCATTTTATCTGTGAAAGTAAAGTTTCTGTCGAGTACTGGAGAGTTATTGTCTCCTTTATTTGCCTGAACTGTAAACTTCATTTTACCTGTTGCGGCATCCCATTCTCCCTTTTTAGAAATCCATTTCTTTTTAAGGTTTACTGTTGTTGTCGCAGACTTATCTTCTTCCATACCTGCTGCAGTAAGGGTCGCTTTATTTGTAAACTTCTTCTTAACTGTATCACTGGTATTTCCACTATTCTCCCATACGGAGTCTTTTAATTTCACACAATAGGTAAGCGTCTTTGTCTCACCCGGCTTCATTGTTCCAATATTCCAGATGAAATCTTTCTTGTTATTATCAATATAGATTTCTCCAGCACCCGGTTCCGTGCTATTTGTCTGTGTTGCACCTTCTATTGCATAATATTGTTCTATATCCTCTTTATCATCACTGAAAACATCAGTTACCTTAACTCCGCTTGCATCATCCTGATTTACATTTGATGCATTTACAGTAATCGTGTATTTTATCCACGTTCCTGTCGCGTCAACATGAATCCCTTTTGAAGTACCATATGTTCCATCAACTGTGGACTTTGTAATATTCAGGTTATTGTTAAAGACTTTATTCGAAGTAACTTCTGCCTTCTTCTCTGTTCCGGCAGTTACTGTAGCTGTATTGGATATGGTCTTATCTGTAATAGTATCATCCCAGCTATTCTTTATCTTAACAGAATAGGTAAGAGTCTGTATCTCTCCCTTTTCCATATCCCCAATTGTCCAGATACCTGTCTTTGCATCAAATGTTCCTTTGCTTGCATTTATATCCTTATATAAATTCTCCAGCATCTTCAAAGAATTGTCTGCAAACACATCCGTTACCTTTACGTCTTTTACTGTCTGTGTATTATCAGCAGGCGCTGTTACTGTAATTGTATAAGTGAGCTTTTGTGTCTTCGCATCAAATCCGGTAATCTTCTTTGTAACATTCAAATTTGTTTTATCTTCTTCCAGTTTTGGATCAAAATGAATGGTCTTCTTTACTGGTCCAAAAATAATGGTTTCTTGCCCTTTACCACCAAATTCCTTATTAAAGTTTCCGTTAATCCAGAAACTTCCTTGTTCTATTTTTCCACCACAGTCTGTAAGATAGCCTTCTGTAAATGTAATCTCAACCAAACCTTTTTTACTGATCGTAAACTTACCGACTACTTTACCTTCTTCGGTTAAATCTCCCTGCTGATCAGCAACAATTTCAATCTGTTCTGGAAGCTGATAATATAAAACCGTTCCCTCGCCGAGATTCTCAAGAGCATGATCTACATTGTCATACTTTACGATTATACTGACTGGCGCTCCTCTTGGAACCAGTGTACCTGCAGGCAGATCATCTAACGCTGTCTTCTTACCGTTAATGGTAACACTCATATCTACAGCTGTTATACATTTTGCTATATCAATTTTGGCTGCCCTGGCAATATTCTGATTCGAACTGTTACTGTCCGACCCTTTCGTTGCTGCCTCAGCGGCATCCTGCGTAGCGATTTTACTCTTTGCTGTCTTTTTCTTCGCAGCCGTTGTAGATTCTGCTTTCTTTTCCCGAGTAGCCGCTTCTTCTTTCTTCGTTTCCGCTTCTGTCGCAGCTTCCTGCGTTGTCGTCTCTTCCTTTTTAGCAGTCGTCTCCTGCTCCGCTTTCGAAGCTGTCGTACTTTTTTCTTTTGTTTCCGTCGTTGTCTCTTCTGTTGTAGCCTTTACTGCCTCTTTGTTATCCTTCGCAGATTGCATAGATGCAACATTCTCTGCCAATACCCCAGGAACATTCGATGTTCCTGTTGAGGTCCAAAGCATAGCCAACACAAGGGTCAAGGCTAAAAACACTTTCCCCGCACGTTTCATAGCAAATCTCCCTTCATCTTTAGAGTGTGTCCCTGTATTTTGTATACTTTTGTTATTATAAAGTTACCTAATGTATAATACCTAATTTCATGCCTTTTAGCAAATATGAAATTGATAATTTAATTCATTTAGTATAACAGACGCCCTTAAAGAGAGACGGCATCCTATATTTGTACCCTTAAAACGGGGATTGAATGCGAGCGTTCCCGCAAACATTCAACCCACAGTGACAGAGTCACAAATATAGGATGTATTCTCTCTTTAAGGGCGTCTGTCCTATCTCATAAATTAAATAGCTATCCCTGCATCTTTTCCATCAGACGTGCTGTATCTTCTGTCAATTTCTTTAAGGAATTAACCATAGCAGCTTTCTGTGCTGATAATTCATCGCACTGTTTCTTCTCTTCTTCCACTTTACGAAGGCTGTCCTCATGAATTTTCTTCGCTTCTTCAATGGCGTTTTCCTTATTCTCCTGCGCATCTTTTAAGAGTCTTTCGGCTGTTTTTCTTGCTTCTCCGATAATATCGGCTGCGTCCTGTCTTGCCTTTTCTCTTTCTCTTTCTGCCTGTTCTCTGGCTTCATCTAGAATTGCATTCTGTCTTCCTTCTAAATCTGACAGCTGCTTGCAAAGTAAATCTGCATTCTTCATGTAACGCTCATAAGCCTGGTCTGTTGTCTCTGGTGCTTTATTATTCTCGGCAGACTTCTCCGCTTCTTCGGCACGCGCTATCGCTTTCTCTGTTTTTTCTTTTTCTGCTGCGATTTCTGCCTCTAAGGCAGCTACTTTCTTCTGTGCTGCTACTAACTGTGCCTTTACAGTCTCTATCTCATCCTGTGCTTCATCTGCATTGGCTACGGCTACTGTGGATATTGGAGATTCCGTTGTAACTGTCTCTGAACCTTCCTCCTGGATATGTATACCTTCTTCTGGATTCTTTGCCTCTTCTGGCTGTTCCTCTGTCTCAACGATATCTTCCTGTGTATCTTTTTCTAGCTCTTCCATCGTCTTTCCTGTAGCTGCTGCCGCAATACCAAGAGCTGTCTTGCTCTCTTTTTTCAGTTCTTCTATCTCTTTTTCTTTCGCTAAAATGATAGCTTCTGCTTCATCACAAATTTTATCTAACTGAATATCAACTTCATCTTTATCATAACCAAACATAGATGTTTTAAATGTCAGTTCTTCTACATATGTTAACAATTCCTGCATATTCATAGCGGTTTCCTCTCTTCCTCTGGTTCGTGTCGCGCAGTGTACAATTCCAGAATTATTCAAAATCATTTCTTACTATTTATTATAAGCATTCTATAGTATTTGTCCAGTGAAAATGGTGCGAAAACCTTCAGTATGCCAGAGCGTGTTTGAAATACTTTCTGCAAATTAGAACGTGCAGATTGCAAGAATGATTTTTCAAACCCTCTCAGCTCATTAATATTAAAATGTCAGTCGCATCTGATACCACATAGCTCCACCATGTACTGATTCTGAAACACCTTCATTCTGAAAACCAAATTTCTCATAATAATGAACTAATTTATCCTTACAGGTCAGGACCAGGCCTTCCCTGTCCTGTGCTCTTGCATCATTGATTGCGTAGCGAAGCAGCTTTTCCGCATAGCCCTGTCTTCGATATTTCGGCAATGTATTTACTCCGAAAATCATCTGCCACGCTCCCTTTTCATCATGAAGGCAAGCCTTCTCATACATTTCATCTGTCAGATTTTTTTCATCCGTTACCATTCCATCTACAAACGCAATTACTTTCTCTTCCTCACACATCAGCCAGAAATGGGTTCCATATTCCTTAATTCTCTCTGCAAATTTTTCTTTTGTCGCCGCCTCCCCAAAAGGAAAACATTCTGACTCCACAAAAGCAATCTCATCTAAATCTTCCATCTTTGCCATTCTAATCTGCATGTGTTCCATAACAATAAGCTCCTCATACATCATAATCTTATAATCTTCTTTTTATTTTCTTTCGAAGATATCACAATATCTAATATTTGTAATACACATTTGGTACTCATTTTACCTTTTATAGCATATTATAAATTACTTTTACAAAATTTCAATGTTCATTTTTAACAAAAAAGGGGATTTCGTTGCTGTGGTATTGTAGGGACAACAGACAAAAACCGGCTATTCTGTGTTTACATTTAATTTCTATCTTCCACCCAACAGGCAATTACCACAACAAAGCGGCGGAAATAATTCTGCTGGGGTCATAGACAGAAAGCGAAGAACACCATATTCTCCTATCTGTGGCCTCGGAGCAAGTGTTGGATGCGAGCCTTAAAGCGAGCATTCAACGTGCCGCGACTAAAGTCACAGATAGGAGAATATGGTGTTCTTCGTTTTCGTCTGTCTTACTATAAAATTATTTCCCCGCCACATCCAATCTGGTAATTGCTCTCTTAAGGGCGAGTTCTGCGCGACCGATATCAACTCCTCCCTGTTCGGAAGAAAGTCTCCTCTCCGCGCGGGTCTTAGCTTCTTTGGCTCTATTGACATCAATATTCTGTGGCCATTCTACTGCTTCTGCGAGAATAGTCATCTTTTCAGGAGTGATCTCCACAAAGCCGGAAAGAAGTGCAGCCTGTTTCTCCTCATTCCTCTCGGTAATGATGAGCCTGCCAGGTGCAATGATCTGCGTCATCGGGATATGGTCGGCATAGATACCCACCTCCCCCTCTACGGTATTATATTCCACCATGTAGATGTCATTGGAATAAAAAATCCTGTCCGGCGCGATGATTTCGAGTCGGAATGTTTTGTCTGCCATAGAATCACCTACTTATTATATCTGGCTAATACGTCATCGATATTTCCGGCATTCAAGAACATTCCTTCCGGAATCTCATCGTATTTACCTTCAAGAATCTCTTTGAATCCCTGGATTGTTTCTCCAAGTGGAACGTAACGTCCTGTTGTTCCTGTGAACTGTTCTGCAACGAAGAATGGCTGAGAAAGGAATCTTTGTACCTTTCTTGCTCTTGCTACAAGAATCTTTTCTTCTTCAGAAAGTTCATGGTCCATACTTCGTTTTAGTATATTCCAATCTATATATTTACCTTTTTTCATTAATTTTTTCTTTTATATAACCACTCTATATCGAAACGGGGGACAAGAAAATGTTTTTTTTGCATACGAATAAATAATTACATTTGCAAAAAAATTATCAGGATGAGGCAGGAGGTAGATATAAAAGATCTTGGACGTAAGATAAAAGAACGTGATGAGGAGGCATTTCGTTTTTTGTATGTAGAATATTTTCATAATTTACAATCTTATGCAATGCGTTATCTTTATGATTGGGAGGAAGCTGAAAACCTCGTACAAGATGCTTTTCTCACTTTATGGTGTAACTTACATAAATATGATGCGGAACGTAATATCATCACCTATTTGCTTACTTTTATCCGGAATGCCTGTCTGAAATATATTCGGGATCTGAAAATACAAGATCGTCATCAAAACAAAGTAATTGAAGCTTTGCTTTTTTCTAATATGACGAATAGTGAGCCGGACGAAAATTTGCTCTGTCGGCTGAATGAAATTCTGGATCGTCTGCCGGATAAACAAAGAGAAGTTTTATTGAAACATGTCGTTGAACGTAAAACACTTCCCTCAATTGCCCAGGAACTTAGTATCGCAGAATCAACGGTAAAGACTCATTACAAACGGGCAATTACTTTATTGAGAAAAAATCTGCGTTTTGTCATCTTCGGGATTTAAGAGAAGGATAGAAAATCACTGCACCTTTATTGGTATCGGTTGGGGTCAAATGGATAAAAGCGTTCCGTTCCCGCTGTAAAGTGAATGATTTTTTTTACTTTTGTATAGATTGTCGAATGTAAACGGCGAAGTATGAGACAGGTTCCTAAATTTTTCAATACGGCAGGGCCAATCCAGCCTGATATCCACTATAATATCGATCCGTTGACGCGTATCGATCTGGAAGAGTTGGAATCGTTGATTTTCAGCGGAAATATTTTGTGCTCCATGCTCCGCGTCAGACGGGTAAAACGTCCTGCCTGCTGGCTTTGTGTGATTATCTGAATGCCCTGGGCTATGAAGTGACG
>OOBR01001578.1_pt1 | contig 12342 bp, 10 predicted proteins | sample 1671281 | NCBI WGS metagenome assembly OOBR01 (sample SAMN06348140, study PRJEB24527) | human gut metagenome | biome: human gut; feature: ankylosing spondylitis patient; material: feces | host: Homo sapiens | place: China | collected 2015-10
ACCGCTGCCCGGATGGCCGGATAATTGGTCTGAATGTAGTGATAAAGTCCCAGAGTCGAACCCAGACAGTCGCCGTCCGGCCTTACATGGCCTAAAATAACGACCGATCCGGTTTGCTCCAGCATCTGTTCCAGAACCGTCATTTACAGTCCCTCCTCATCCTCGTCATGGAGATCCTTTGTCACTTCATCAATCAGTTTTGACATATTTACGCCATATTCAATGGACTGGTCCAGAATAAATTTGATTTCCGGCGTATTGCGCAGGTTCACTCTTCTTGCAAGCTCTCTGCGCACATAGGAAGAGGCGCTGCGAAGGCCCTCAACGGTCGCCTTCGCTGCTTCCTCGTCGCCCAGAACACTGATATATGCCTTGCATGTCTTAAGATCCGGTGCTACTTCAACAGCAACAACAGATGTCAGCGGTGCAACACGTGGATCTTTGATCCCGCCACGCAGGATATTACTCAGCTCACGCTGCACTTCTGCATTGACTCTTGTATTCTTAATACTGTTCTTTCTCATGTTCTAACTCCTTTTTTATATAGAAAAGTTACTCCTGCAATGTATGACCCCTGCACGAGTAACAATTCTGTCACCTGCTGACAATTACAACACTCTGCAAATGTCAGCATCTTTTATTCTTACTTGCGTTCTGTCTCTACCATCTTGTAGGCTTCAACCTGATCGCCTTCTTTAATGTCATTGTAGTTCTCGAATACGAAACCACACTCATATCCTGTTCTGACTTCCTTCACGTCATCTTTGAAACGCTTCAGAGATGCCAGCGGTCCGTCGAATACAACGATTCCGTCACGGATCAGACGAACCGAACAGTTTCTCTCGAAGATACCGTCAAGCACATATGCACCGGCAATTGTTCCAACTCCTGATGCCTTGAATGTCTGACGTACTTCCGCATGACCGAGAACCTTCTCCTCAAAGACAGGATCCAGCATACCCTTCATGGCTGCCTCTACATCTTCGATGGCATTGTAGATAACTCTGTAAAGTCTTAAGTCAACACCCTCGCGCTCAGCGATATCTTTCGCTGTTGCATCCGGACGAACGTTAAATCCAATGATGATTGCATTTGATGCAGATGCAAGGATAACGTCAGATTCATTGATCGCACCAACACCGCCATGGATGATTTTAACAACAACTTCATCGTTACTCAGCTTCAGAAGACTCTGCTTGATTGCCTCTACAGATCCCTGAACATCAGCCTTAACAACAATATCAAGTTCTTTGAGGTTACCTTCCTGGATCTGGTTGAACAGATCATCCAGAGACATCTTGGACTTCGTCTCTTCCAGAAGTTTTACCTTGTTCTGGGAAATAAATGTCTCTGCAAACGCTCTTGCTTCTTTATCAGACTCACATCCTACGAATACTTCTCCCGCATTCGGAACATCATTCAGACCAAGGATCTCAACCGGCTGGGACGGACCTGCTTCTTTCACACGTCTTCCCTTGTCATCCATCATCGCTCTTACACGACCATGAGCGCTTCCTGCTGCGATCGCATCTCCTACGTGGAGTGTACCTTTCTGTACAAGAACAGTTGCAACAGATCCCTTACCTTTATCAAGCTCAGCCTCGATCACAAGACCACGTGCGGCACGATTCGGGTTCGCTTTCAGTTCCATAACCTCTGCTGTCAGAAGGATCATCTCAAGAAGATCCTGGATTCCTTCATGTGTATGCGCTGATACCGGAACAAAGATTGTGCTTCCGCCCCAGTCTTCCGGAATCAGTTCGTATTCTGTCAGTTCCTGTTTTACACGTTCAACATTCGCACTTGGCTTATCGATCTTGTTGATCGCAACAATAATCTCAATTCCTGCTGCTTTCGCATGGTTGATTGCCTCAATTGTCTGTGGCATAACACCGTCATCCGCAGCAACTACAAGGATTGCGATATCTGTAGAGTTTGCTCCACGCATACGCATTGCAGTAAATGCCTCATGTCCCGGTGTGTCGAGGAATGTGATCTTTTCTCCGTTAATCTCAACAACAGATGCACCGATGTGCTGTGTGATACCACCGGCCTCACGACCTGTTACATTACTGTTACGGATTGCATCCAGAAGAGATGTCTTACCATGGTCAACATGACCCATAACACATACAACCGGTGGGCGTTTTACCATAAGGCTTTCGTCTTCTTCATCCTCTTTCAGAAGTTCTTCGATTACATCTACAACTTCTTCTTTCTCACAGAGAACATCGAATTCCATCGCGATCTCTTCTGCTGTCTCATAATCAACTTCCTGATTTACAGTTACAATCTTGCCCTGCATGAAAAGCTTCTTAACAATAACAGAAGGAACGATCTTCATCTTATCAGCAAGCTCTTTAATTGTAAGGACTTCTGGAATCACGATCTGTTTGATCTGCTCTTCCTGCTTCTCTTCCTTCACCTGTGGCTTCTTCACTTCCACTGCCGGTTTCTGCTTCTTGCCTTTTCTTCCTTTTCCTTCGAAAGCTTCATCTCTGTATTCTTTCTTCTTATTATCTCTTTCTTTGTCTTTCGCTTTGTTTCTCTGTGTCTTCTGCTGTTCTACGATCGGTGTAGCGTCACTTCTGTCGTTTCTGCGATTGTCATTTCTTCTGTCAGAGCGCTGTCCCTGTCCGCGTCCGTCTCTTCCGTCACGGTTCTCTCAGATCGGAAGAGCGTCGTGTAGGGAAAGAGTGTCAGAACGCTGTCCGCGTCCGTCTCTGTCCTGACGTGGTCCTCTGTTTTCGCCTCTGTTCTCGCCATTAGAACGTCTGTCTCCAAATGGTTTCTGTCCCGGTCTGTCAGAGCGTACCTGTCTTCCCTCACCACTCGGACGTCCTGTTCTTTCTGTTCTTGATCCCTGCGGTCTCTCAGAACGTGCTCCGTTCTGTGCCGGACGTGCCGGTCTGTCCTCTGCTGCGCGAACCGGTCTTTCGCTTTTTGCTGCCGGTTTCTCTGTACGAGCCGGTTTTCCTTCACCATTCGGACGGCTCTGTCCTGCTGCCGGGCGTTTTCCATCACCGTTTGGACGACCCTGATTCTGTCCCTGACGTCCCTGTCCCGGACGTTTTCCCTGCAGTCTGCTGCTGTTCTTTGAATTCTGTGGGCGAACTACAAATGCAAGATTTTTCTTCTTTGGAGCACCCTCTTTTTCTGTTGTTTTATCTGCAGCCATCTCAGCATCTTTGCCAGCTGCTTCTCTTCTAATATCTTCTGCCACGTTATCCTCCCTGGTGTTTAAACTCTTTTTATTTTCACTCTGCATCTTCTCATCTGCCATATAAATCTACCTCCTTCAAGCAATCAACGGGGAACCTTTGTCTTCTACTCCCATTCATCAGGTACGGGATTTCAGTTCTTTTAATATTCCTTTTGCAAATCCTTCGTCTAATATCGCCAGAGATGCACGGAATTGTTTTCCCATCGCATGCCCCAAGGTATCTTTATCTCCGTAAACTATCATTGGAACTTTATAAAATTTACACATATCCCGGAATTTTTTCTTTGTATTATCTGAAGCGTCTTCTGCAACAACTACAAGGCTTGCTCTTCCGGACTTTGTCTGTCCTTCTGTCATAAATTCACCGCTTGCGCAGCGCCCCGCTTTCGTTGCCAGACTGATCAGAGACAGTACTTTATCTCTAGCCAATCTCATCCATCTCCTTTTCCAGCCGTTCATATACTTCCTGCGGTATTGCCTGCTTAAAGGAACGCTCCAGTCCTCTGTTCTTCACAGCCTGCTCAAAACATGCCTTCTGCGGACAGAGATACGCTCCACGTCCGTTTTTCTTTCCGGTTGTGTCAATGACAAATTCTTCTTCCTCTGTTCTGAGGATCCGAATCAGTTCCTTCTTTGGTTTCATCTCGCCGCAGCCTACACATTTACGCATAGGTACTTTCCTCTTTACTGCCAAACAATTCACTCCCTCAGATCTTACTCTTCGTCTGTCTCAACGAATTCAATCTCATCTGCTCCGTCTTCATCAGCTGCATCTGCCGGAACATCATCGTACTCTTCTTCCTCTTCTCCGACTGTATAGCCTTCTTCTCCGACCATACCCATCTGCTCCATGTAGTTCTCCGGAAGATCTCCACACTCAATTGCCTGTGTCTCACTCTTGATATCGATCTTGTATCCTGTCAGACGGGCTGCAAGTCTTGCATTCTGTCCTTCTTTACCGATTGCAAGTGAAAGCTGATAATCAGGAACAATAACTCCTGCAATCTTCTCATCCGGATCAGCCATAACAGAAATAACCTTCGCCGGGCTGAGTGCATTCTCAATCAGAAGTGCCGGATTCTCATCCCAGTTAATGATATCAATCTTCTCACCACGAAGCTCTTTTACGACTGCATTTACTCTTGCACCGTTCATACCAACACAAGCTCCGACCGGATCAACATTCGGATCGTTAGACCATACAGCCATCTTTGTACGGGAACCAGCCTCACGGGCAATGCTCTTGATCTCAACTGTTCCGTCCTTTACCTCTGCAACCTCTGATTCAAACAGACGTTTTACAAGTTCCGGATGTGTACGGGATACAAGGATCTTTGGTCCCTTTGGTGTGTTCTTAACTTCTACGATATAAAGCTTAATACGCTCTGTCGGCTCGAAATGCTCTCCTTTCACCTGTTCGTTCTCTGTAAGGATTGCATCTGCTTTTCCAAGATTCACACTGATATTCTTGCCAATATAACGCTGTACGATACCTGTTACGATATCCTTCTCTTTCTCGAAATACTGATCAAATACTGCCTTGCGCTCTTCTTCTCTGATCTTCTGAAGAATCAGGTTCTTTGCATTCTGTGTTGCAATACGTCCGAATTCCTTGGAATGAAGCTCAACCTGTGCGATATCTCCGATATGAAGTGCCGGATTGATCTTCTCTGCATCCTCAAGACTGATCTCGATTGCAGGATCAAATACTTCTTCAACAACTTCTCTCTCTGCGTATACAGAGTAGTCACATGTGTTGCGGTCCATAACGATCTTAATATTATCGGATGTTCCGAAATGGTTCTTACATGCACTTAAAAGTGAATTCTCAATGGCCTCCAACATGACATCCTTGCTGATGTTCTTCTCTTTTTCAAGAATATCCAATGCTTCGAGTAATTCTGTGTTCATTTTTCTTTCCTCCTAAATTAAAAATCCAAAGCCTGACGGATCAAAGCGATTTCTTTTCTGTCAAATGTCTGCTCTGTCTCATCTTCGTATGTGATGGTCACTGTATTCTCATCATAACTCTTTAAAATTCCGACGAACTCTTTCTGTCGGTCGATCGCACGGTATGTGCGGATCTCTACTTCTTCTCCAAGATTTCTCTTGAAATCCTTCTCTTTCTTAAGTGGTCTTCCAAGTCCCGGAGAACTTACTTCAAAGATATAGGAGTCTTCAATATAATCCTTCTCATCAAGGATATCGGAGAATCTCCTGCTGACTGCCTCACAGTCATCCACGGCAATTCCGCCTGGTTTGTCAATATACGCGCGAAGGTACCAGGTACCTCCTTCTTTCACATATTCTACATCTACCAGCTCAAACCCGAGTTCCTCTACGATAGGCTCGAGAAGTGCTTCTGTCTGCTGTTCATAATCTTCTCTTTTGGACACGCTGCGTCAAACTCCTTTTCGTCTATAATATAGTTTGTGATCTGATTCATAAGGAATTCTCCATATCACCAAAGAAGAGTGAACTTTCGTCCACTCTTCTGCCAATTCCTTATGTAACTATATTTACTCTAGCACTTTTCTTACAACACCTTAGAAATCTCCTTGACTTTCTCTTTCTTCACCGTCTCCGCTTCCGGCAAGACTTCTAGCGGCTTTTGGTTCCTGTTCCATCCCGTTTCGCCAGTTTCAGGCGGTTCAGTGAAACTGTCTTTTCTCCATAAGTAATCTTCGTCTCTGTTCCTTCTTCAAAAAGATAAACTTCTTCTAACTCATCCTTCTTCTGAAGCTTAATTCCTCTGACACCGACAGCTGCTTTTTTCTTCTCCGGAACATCCGCAGATAAAAATCTCAGGAAATATCCGTTCTTCGTCTGAAGAACAACATTCTGCTGTTCCGTCACAACCTTCACTGCGACAAGCTTGTCTTCTTCCTGCAGCTTTGTTGCCGCGATCGTGCGCTTGGATACCTGAAATTCACTTCCATCCACACGCTTGATCATTCCCTGTGCTGTTGCAAACAATAATTTTGAATAACGCATCTGCTCTTCTTCACAGATCATAACAATCTGTTCTTCACTGCTTGAATAATTACTTACATTATCAATCGGAATCCCTTTGTCTCTGAACTTGCCATGCGGAAGGTCAAGCACCTTCACCTGATGCATCTTGCCTTCATCTGTAAACAGACAGAGTTTTCCAATGTTCATACAATGCACAATGTATTTATTCTCTTTGTCTGCAGCTTCTTTATTCCGTTCATAGACTCCGGTATCCACTGTCTTCGCATAACCAAAACGATCCATCAGAAAGACAACCTGCTGCTCTTCAATCTTCTTCTCTTCAAAAACAGCTTCTTCTGCATTCTCCACAACGGTACGACGCTTTCTTCCGAATTCTTTTTTATAGCTGTCAAGCTCTTCCATGATCACACCTGCCATGGAATCATAGTTATTTAAAATATCTTCATAACGGGCAATATTTTCTAAAGTCTTCTCATGCTCTTTCTGAAGTGCTTCAATCTCCAGACCGATCAGACGATAAAGACGCATCTCCAGAATTGCCGTTGCCTGACGTTCTGTAAAGCGGAGCATTGCCGCCATCTTTTTGGAAATCGCAGACTTGAACTTAATGTTTTCCGTCTCACCGTTTACCAGACAGGCACGCGCATCTTTTACAGATTTACTTCCTCTTAAGATCTCAATGATCAGGTCGATCACATCACATGCTTTGATCAGACCTTCCTGAACTTCACTCTTCTCCCTCTCTTTGCCAAGCAGAGTTGTATATTTTCTCGTCGCAAGTTCAAACTGGAAATCCACATGATGTTCTATGATCTGTTTCAGACTTAAAGTCTCCGGTCTGCCATTCGCAACCGCCAGCATATTTACGCCAAATGTATCTTCCAGGCGTGTCTTCTTATAAAGCATGTTCTTCAGGTTCTCAACATCCGCACCACGCTTCAATTCGATCACGATACGGATTCCTTCTTTTGAAGACTGGTTTGAAATATCAACGATATCTGTCGTCTTCTTGGATTCCACAAGATTGCAGACATCGTTTAAGAACTTTCCGATTCCGGCTCCGATCATCGTATATGGGATCTCTGTGATCACAAGCTGCTTCTTGCCGCCTTTTAATTCTTCCACTTCCACTTTTCCACGCAGCTTGATCTTCCCCTGTCCGCTCTCATAGATTGCCGGAAGATCATCCTTATTGACCACAATTCCTCCGGTCGGGAAATCCGGTCCTTTGATATATTTCATCAGCTGCTTTGTAGTGATCTTGTCATTCTTCATATATGCCTTGACCGCATCGACCACTTCGCAGAGATTATGTGTCGGGATACTTGTCGCCATACCGACTGCAATTCCTTCCGCACCATTGATCAGAAGGTTCGGCACACGCATCGGAAGCACAAGCGGTTCCTTCTCCGTCTCATCAAAGTTTGGACCAAAATCAATAACATTCTTATCCAGATCGGCCAGACATACTTCCTGCGTGAACTTCGTAAGGCGCGCCTCTGTATAACGCATCGCAGCAGCTCCGTCTCCCTCAATGGATCCAAAGTTACCGTGCCCGTCAACAAGAACCTGTCCCTTCTTGAAGTCCTGCGCCATTACTACAAGAGAATCGTAGATGGAACTGTCTCCATGCGGATGATATTTACCCATCGTATCTCCGACGATACGTGCGCTCTTACGATAAGGCTTATCATAACGGATACCAAGCTCGTACATATCATAAAGTGTACGACGCTGAACCGGCTTGAGACCATCACGGACATCCGGAAGTGCTCTGGCGATAATAACACTCATCGCATAATCAATATAAGATTTCTTCATAAGATCAGAATATTCTGTCCTTATGATCTGTGATTCATTACTCATTCTTCTTCTCCTTAGATATCCAGTTCTGCCTCTGTCGCATTTTCATAGATAAAATTACGACGCGGCGGTACTTCAGTTCCCATCAGCATCTCCGTTACACTCGAAGCCATTCGGGCATCCTCAATCTCTACTCGTTTCAACATACGTCTCTCCGGATCCAGTGTTGTCTCCCAGAGTTGCTCCGCATCCATCTCTCCAAGACCTTTGTAGCGCTGAAGTGTGAACGAACCTGTATGTGTCTTTCTATAACGTTCCAGTGCCTTATCATCATACAGATACTCTTCTTCTCCACTCTTTGGCATTGCCTTATAAAGTGGCGGCATCGCAATATATACATGTCCTTCAAAAATAAGCTCCGGCATAAAGCGATAGAATAAGGTAAGCAATAAGGTAGAAATATGTGCACCATCGACATCGGCATCGGCCATGATGATGATCTTATCATATCTCAACTTTGTAATATCAAAGTCATTTCCGTATCCTTCAGAAAATCCGCAGCCAAATGCATTGATCATCGTCTTGATCTCTGCATTGGCAAGCACCTTATCAATACTTGCTTTCTCAACATTTAAGATCTTACCACGAATCGGAAGGATTGCCTGATAATTTCTGTTTCTCGCTGTCTTCGCAGAGCCACCGGCGGAATCCCCCTCGACGATAAAGATCTCGCACTTCTTCGGATCTCTGCTCTCACAGTTTGCCAGCTTTCCGTTACTGTCAAAAGAATACTTCTGCTTTGTCAGGAGATTGGTCTTTGCCTTCTCTTCTGTCTTGCGGATCTTCGCAGCTTTCTCCGCACTGGAAAGAACTGTCTTAAGTGTATCCAGATTTCGATCAAAGAAACGAACAATCTCTTCTCCTGTCACCTTGCTGACTGCTTTCGCCGCATCCGGGTTATCCAACTTTGTCTTCGTCTGCCCCTCAAATCTCGGATCTGGGTGCTTAATGGATACAATTGCTGTCATTCCGTTACGGATATCTGCACCGGTAAAATTCGCATCCTTTTCTTTCAGGATTCCTATCTCTCTCGCATACTGGTTCATGACAGTTGTAAAGGTTGTCTTAAATCCTGTCAGATGTGTTCCGCCCTCTGCATTATAAATATTATTACAAAATCCAAGTACATTCTCATGAAACTCATTCACATACTGCAGTGTTACCTCTACTTCAATCCCGTCTGCTTCCCCTTTAAAATAAACCGGGTCATGAAGTACTTCTTTCTTACGGTTCAGATCCTGGATAAATCCAATGATTCCTTCCGGTTCGTGATAAACGATGTGCTCAACACTTCCATCTCTCTTATCATCAAACACGATCGTCAGATTCGGATTCAGATACGCAGTCTCATGCAGACGGCTCTTAACCTCTTCCGCTTTGAACTTCGTCTTCTCAAAGATCGTATCATCCGGCAGAAAATTTACCGTTGTTCCCGTCTTTCTCGTCTTTCCGATCTTAGGAAGAAGTCCATCTTCCAGTTCGATCACCGGGATTCCTCTCTCGTACCGGTCATGATGAACAACTCCATCCCTGCTGATCTTCACATCCATATAAGTAGAAAGAGCATTTACAACAGAGGAACCTACTCCGTGAAGTCCACCACTTGTCTTATATGCAGAATCATCAAACTTACCACCTGCATGGAGTGTCGTATAAACCAGACGAGCCGCAGATACACCCTTCTGATGCATATCAACCGGAACTCCACGACCGTTATCTGAAACGGTTGCAGATCCGTCTTTTTCCAATGTCACCTGGATCTCACTGCAGAATCCTGCCAGGTGCTCATCTACTGCATTGTCCACGATCTCATAGATCAGATGATTCAGTCCTTTTGTAGAAACACTTCCTATATACATTCCCGGGCGTTTCCGTACTGCCTCAAGACCTTCCAATACCGCGATACTCCCTGCATCGTATGTATTATTTCCCGCCATTACTCTTTCTCCTTCTTTCTCGAACTCAAACTGTTCTATACAGTCAATCAACAAATATGATATCATTTAACCATCTGATTTTCAACTTCTTTTTCGCTCATATGTTCTGTCAACCTTCTTCTGACAGGAGAGGACTGTAACTGTCCGACAACCGTTTATTCTGTAACTACCCGCTTTAATGTCCGTTCCAGCACCTCCATTGCATTCTTCATCTCTTCCACCGTATTTGTCTGCGCCCCTGCTTCGATCAACAGAGACTTTGGCAGCAGATGAAGATTATAACGGTAAGCTTTCAGATAAATATGCCTTGCAAATCCCGGGTAATACTGTTCCGATGCAATCTGCATCTGCAAGGAGAACGCCAGATTATCCTGGATATATGGATTATACAGATAGGCAATATCGCCATTTGTCCGTGTCCTGCTCAATCCATTAAAATACATAATCTTCGCAGTCGGTTTTCCATTCACTTCCGTTACCAGATGTGTATTCTCATTTACACCGTCTCTGTGAAGATCGATTGCAACTTCAATCGTCGGATTCGCTTCCAGAACCGGCCGCACTGCGCTTTCTGCATTCTCATATGCCCTACTGCGGTCAAGTTTCCCATTAATAATATCATACACTCCGCTGTCATGAAGCGTCTCAATCCCATCCGCATTTAATAACTGCGTTAGATATTCCCCAATCCCAACGATGCTTGTAGATGGATCTCCCGGTATGGAGTCTGCAAATTCTTCCTGTGAATGTGTATGAAAGATTAAAATTTTCGGACCTCCTGTACTTTGATCTATCTTCATACTCCGGTTTAAAAGATCATCCACATTAAGCTGCTCCGGTCCGATCATTGTAGAACTGTCTATCGTATAAAGATTGCTTGTCAGATATTCAAAATCATGCAGCCGTTCAATAGAAAGGTCCATTCCCGGAACCGGCTGTTCTACAGCACTTTCCTGGGTTTCCGGCTCTGCTGTGACCAGCTTTCCCTCTTCATCTACCGCATGTTCATCATTTGCCTGACACTGAAGAATCCATGCGATCGTCTCATCATCTTCCAATACTTCCGCCGGTTCTTCCTTTCCCCTTTTCTCTGTCTGATCTTCCAGATATCCTGCCAACGGCATCCACACATGAAGTGGGATCCTGAAGATCTCTTCCCTTTCTGATCCTTGTTCTTTCTGATAAGAAAAAAGCGGAAGGTACAATTTCTGCGCACAAATCTGACTTTCTTCTAATAAAAATGTTCTCCCCTCTTCCAATGACCGGCCCATCCCAATTCCTAACGGAATACTTGCCAGAACCAGAATCACCCCATACCATTTCATACGTCGGATTGCTTTTTTCTTATATACACGCATTGCAGAGTCCTTCCGTTCATTTCTATCATTCTATTCGCTTTCTCCTGCATTTATATCAGAAAAAAGAAGATTCAAGGACGCTGCTATCGTATGACTGATCTGATGGACCATTTCATCCACATCCTTTGGTGTCACAAACATTCCATTTAAATGTGGGGAGATCAATTCTTTTACAAACTCATATTTTTCCGCCGCACTATAAGAGCGCAAAATCTCTCCTGTACTCCTTAGTGCCTGCGACTGTTCCAGTGCAGTGATGAAATTTTCCATCGTATCATTGACGATCGTTGCCGCATCAACAACCGTAGGCACTCCAATCCCAATCACAGGTACCCCCAGAGATTCTTCCGTCATTGCATTCCTGTAATTTCCAACACCGGAACCCGGATGAATTCCTGTATCCGTCAGCTGAATGGTGCTTGCCAGACGGTGGACGTTTCGCGCCGCCAGCGCGTCGACCGCGATCACCAGATCCGGGCGGCTCTCCCGCACGACGCCGCGGACAATTTCTGCCGTCTCCATCCCTGTCTGTGCCATCACCCCTGGATGGATACCGCTGAGAACCGGATGCACCGTCCGCCCCGCTTTCTCAGCCGTATAGAGGTATGTGCCATTTCTTCTGCCTGGCTCCGTCCGCAGATGGCGGTTCATCGAAAGCCCATCCACCACGCGCGGTCCCAGCGAATCCGGCGTCACCTGCCGGTTTCCCAGTCCCGCTACCAGAATCGAAAGTCCGGCCATGGTTGAAGCACAGTTTTTCCGGATCAGGGACGCCAGCTGCCGTCCTAACTCCCCGGCAGCCGCCTCACAGTATACATCCTCTGTCTCCGACAGACCCGGATCTTCCATCGTCAGGTAGGTTCCCATCGGCTTTCCCATTGATTCCGCACCTTTTTCGTTCAAAATCGAGACTTCCGTCATCCGGATCGAACTGCCATGACAGCGCCATTCCCGCAGCGCCACACCGCCGATTTCGCCCCCATTC
>OOBR01001586.1_pt1 | contig 12301 bp, 10 predicted proteins | sample 1671281 | NCBI WGS metagenome assembly OOBR01 (sample SAMN06348140, study PRJEB24527) | human gut metagenome | biome: human gut; feature: ankylosing spondylitis patient; material: feces | host: Homo sapiens | place: China | collected 2015-10
TTTGACACCTGAACCAATCGGTGCTGTGGCATCTCCTTTTATATATAGTATTTCCATCGTTTTATCTTTTTAATCAAAGCAAAGATAGAAAAAAACAGAGATATGGTGAATAATAATAGAAAGTTCTTCTTTGAATGAATATAAAATTGATTATAATTAAATCAATAATGAATAAAATTAAATTCTATATTAATATTATTGATGCGATCGTTTGTTTTATTCGAATTTATCTCTACTTTTGCATCATAAATGAAGATGATATGAATGAAGTAAAGAAACGGTTACCATTGCAATGTCCATCCTGTGATGCTCCATTGAAAGTAGGACGGTTGTTTTGTGAAGAATGCAATACGGAAGTTTGTGGCAATTTTGAATTGCCTTTACTGGCGCGCCTGTCGGAGAAGGAGCAGCAATTTGTTCTTGATTTTGTAAAGTCAAGCGGCAGTTTGAAAGATATGGCAAAGAACATAGGAGTCAGCTACCCTACAGTTCGGAATATGTTGGACGATATAATAGATAAACTAACTAAAATGGATATGTGATGAAAAACAAAGTAAAATTAATAGTGAATCCGTTTATTCGGATTGCAGGTGGTCAAGCGTTGATATGGGGCTTTCTGGGCTTAATAGTATCTACCTTATTGTGTTGGATATCGGGTTATCATTATCATGGTTTGCTTCATTTTGGACCGGCCCCCAATCCGGCTTGGTGGTGTTATCTGGCAGAACATCTGATTGTGTGGCTGATTCCTGCACTGCTCTTTTATCTGGGAGGTCTTTTTCTGTCTCATTCCCGCATTCGTGTGATAGATGTACTGGGTACTGTTTTGTTTGCTCAGCTGCCGTTGCTTGGAATGAATCTGATCAGCCTGTTGCCGGCCATGCGGATGATGTCACAAATGAACATGAATATGTCTCCCGAAGAAATGCTGGCACAGCCTTATTTTATCCTGGCAATGATTCTTACACTGTTGGGATTGCCGTTTCTGATACTTACTTTGATTTGGATGTTTAATGCCTTGAAAGTGTCTTGTAACTTGAAACAATGGAAGTTATGGACAGTCGCACTTATAGGAATTATGGGTGGTGATGTCTTGTGCCGGTTCCTGATAGGATGGTTGTATTAACGGCTTAAATATAGTGACACTATCCCGTCACGATAGTGTCACTATGTCTCTGTGATAGTGTCACTATAACGAGCGGATAGTGACACTATTTTCAATCATGGTAATTATTACACCATAATTAATTTTACTCATTGAACCAGTCTATCTTCTTGGAGAAATACATTACCATTGCCAAAATGATAAATAGTCCCAGACTGCCTGCTAATAATGCAAAGGTTTCCAGTTGAATCAAAACGAAGATATAAAGGTAGAGTACACTTAATAGTCCGGACATGATCAATGACGGTTTCTTCTTTTTGGTGATTCCCAACATATATCCGCCAACTAATATAATAGTCAGTGCCGCAGATAACAAATAAGCAGGATTAAAGCCGATATGTTCGGAGAAGGAGAGCAGCAGACTATAGAACAGGCAGAGTGCTAAACCTACCAGCAAATACTGTAACGCATGAATACGGGTTTTATTCATGATTTCAGTGAAGAAAATGACACCGAACGTCAGCAGAATAATCAGAATAGCATATTTAGCTGAACGCATGGACTGCTGATACTGCTCTACCGGTATCTTGAAGTTAACGCCGAAACTGGAGTTCTCAATATCCTTGATATTGGTATTGTTGTAATTCACCAGAACCTGCGAATAGTTGCGGTTCAGATTCAGTACCTGCCATTGTGCCGAGAATTCTTTTTCTGTAATCTCGCGGTTGTTGGGCAAGTAGTTTCCTGGAGTATTCCAGTTGGCTTTCAAATCAACACGGGTCGTTTTTCCCAGTGGGATAAAGTTGATGGACTGCGAACCTTTCAGCTTTATTTTAATCTCATAAGGCAGTTTCTTGTTCTTCTTCAGATCGGATAAGTCGGTAATGGCGTGTACTCCCGTAGCGCCTATCCCTCTGTTATCCATTCCCGGTTCAAAGACGTAAACAGAATCTCCCAGCGTGATACTGATCTGCTCGCTGATGCCCCGCATATCCGTCAGGTTCAGGCAGATGGCAGCTCTGTCAAATTGCAGTTGTTCCATATCCACCCTGCTTTTTATCAGCTCTTCGGGACTGAATGAACCTTTCAAAGTCAGTTCCGACTGATACACGTTCACTTCATAAATACTTCTTTTGAGTATTTCGGTTTTCAATTGTCCATTGACCAGAAGTTCGTCCGGAAACAAGAAAAGGTCCTTGATTGATACCTTCTTTTCCCCGTTGTTCTCTGTCGTTACCGGATACTGGATATTCAGATAGGGACCGGTAATGGTTTGGGCAAGGCTCCATTTCTCGCTTACCTCATTAATTGCTTCTTCCTGCGTGCGTCCCCGCTCGGAAATAAGATCTTCGATCATGAACATCGGTATCATCAGAAGAATGATTAATCCTCCGATAATGATGACCTTGATTGTTTTAGAGAAGCGGCGGAGGCATCCCAGCGGTTGTTGTTCCTGCACTTGCTCAGTTGATTTTTCATTGAAACCGTCCATAAGATAATAGTGTTTAGTGAATTATTATGTTGACTTTAGAAAATTCTCCAGGGCTTCAATATGAGATTTGAAGGCTTCTCTGCCTTGCTTTGTGGCCCGGAAAACAGTTCGCGGTTTTCGTCCTACAAAGCCTTTGCTGCATTCGATGTAGCCGAGTTCTTCCAGCGCACGGGTGTGGCTGGCCAGATTGCCGTCTGTCAGTGAGAGTTGTTCTTTCAGAACATTGACCATCAGAACAGCCATAATTCCTAGCCGGACCTTACTCTCGAATGCCTTATTTATATTTTGAAATGCTTCTATCATTTATGACTGCTTTCTTTCGTAATGTAAATAGAATAGTATTCCATAGAGGATATGAAATCCACCGAAACCTATCGTCCAGAACAGTAAGGCGTGGCCTTCCCAAAAACTATCTATGACTCCCAGACAGATAAAAGCGTATCCCAACCAAGCTATATTGGCATAGGTAAATTTAGAAACATTGACCAAAGTCAGTCCATAGAATAAAAGCATGACCGAGGATAAAATGTCATAATATCCATGCAGCAGCAGAGAAATACATAAAGCACCTCCGGTCAGCATCGGAAGTGAAAAATTCCATAATGCCCGATAGGTCAGCTTGCTGAAAAACTTTTGTCGCAGCTTTTTGGACTTGTTGTAAGACAGTATGCCGGCAGTGACGGCGGCAGCTGCCAATACAAGGATGGCTACCATAATCATCAGCTTCAAGGCTACGATTAATGTTGTGTCCGGGGTAACAAGGCAAGTGGCGATGTATGTACCCGCTAGTGCGTAAACTCCGGCCATAATAGCCGCTAATCCACTGATCGAGATAAACTTGGAGGACTTTTCCATCAACTCTTTTATCTCATTTACTGATTCTAATGCTTTATCTTTATTCATATAAAAAGTACTTTGTGATGCAAAGTAAAAGATTTCAGATGAACAAAGATTCTGCTCATTTATTTTGAAAATTAGAGATTAGTGTGGGTGAATGGAACAATTTATATAGTCGTTTTATATGAAATTAGTCAAACGTTTGACTAATCCGGTAGAAATACATACCTTTGCGCCCGAAAAAGGTAAAAAGTACTTTTATGATAAGAGAAGGAGCAGAGTTTAGAGAACTCATGCTACAGGTTTTCCGTACCCGCATGGCTTTTCGTAGGTCGATGCAGCGGACACTGAGAAAGAACAACGCAGGTATCACATTCGAAATGCTTCAGGTACTGAGCTGTTTATGGCATGAACAAGGCATTAGCCAGCAAATATTGGCTGAACGTATCGCAAAAGACAAAGCATGTCTGACCAATCTGATGAACAATCTGGAGAAGAAAGGGTATGTCCACCGGAAGGAAGATCCGGCAGACCGCCGCAACAAACAGGTTTATCTGACTCCGGAAGGAGAGGAGTTTAAGGAACAGATTCGTCCCATACTGGATCAGGTTTATGTATACGCGGAACAGGTGATTGGCATAGAAAGCATTGAACTCATGTTATCGGAATTAAAGGGAGTATACGATGTTCTTGAAAACGTATAGGGTATATCTGCTAGGGCCGCTCTGCCTGATCATCGCCGGTCAGCCGGCAAAGGCGCAGACGGATTCTTTATTTCTTTCCGTAGACCAGCTTTTCGAACGGGGGGTGCAGCATAGTTTGCAGCTTCAGGCGGATGCGCTCAAAGAAGCCATGGCACAAGAACGGACACAGACGGCACGCACATCATCACTGCCCGATCTGCAAGTGGGATTGAAAGGAGGTTTTGTGGGACAGCCGGTCGTTTGGGAACGGGGATTGTCCGGCCCGACATATCCGGATATTCCGGACTGGTCGCAGAATTACGCCATCGACTTTTCCCAACCACTGTATCAAGGTGGCAAAATCCGGAGGACTATCCGTAAGGCAGAGATGGAAAAACAAGTTGCCGAGTTGCAGACATTAACAGACCAGGCGGAAATCAAACTTGGTTTGCTGAACCAATACATGAATCTGTTCAGCCTTTTCAAGCAGCATGAGATATTGATGCGGAACATTGAGGAATCCGAATTACGCCTGCGGGATATTCGCCGGATGAAAAAGGAGGGGCTGATAACGAATAATGATGTATTGCGCAGCGAGATGCAGTTGACGAACGACCGTTTGTCTTTGCAGGAAACGGAAAATAGCATCGTACTCGTGTCGCAGCAGTTGGATATTTTATTGGGACAGGATGAGAACCTGTTACTGAAACCGGATACGACCCTACTGCATCAGACAGTTGCTCTGGAAGCGTATGACGACTATATCACCCTTGCTTACACAAATGATCCGGCAATGAAATTGCTCAGAAAACAAACGGAACTTGCCCGGAACGAGATCCGGTTGACTCAGTCATTGTCTCTTCCCAGCATATCGCTGTATGCCTCAAATACACTGGCACGCCCTGTTTCGCGTACATTGGCGGATATGTACAACAATAACTGGAATGTAGGACTGTCGGTTTCTTATCCTTTATCCTCAATCTACAAAAACAGTCATAAAATAAAGGAAAGCAAACTGATGGTGTCTTTGCGTAAGAATGATGAAGAGCAGAAGATGCAGAGAATCCGCATGGATGTGCGCACTGCTTTTCTGCGGCATCAGGAAGCTTTGCAACGGGTAGAAGCCTTGCAGTTGTCTGTCCGGCAGGCGCAGGAGAACTACCGCATTATGCAGAACCGTTATCTGAATCAGTTGGCTATTCTGACTGACTTGCTGGATGCCAACTCTGTCCGTTTGAATGTAGAGTTGCAGCTGGTCACTGCCCGCACTCGTGTGATTTATACTTATTATCAACTTCAGAAGGCTTGTGGTCGTCTATAATATATCAAGGTTATGGCAACATTAAAGGAAAAAAAACGGAAACTTAAAAAAATGAGAGCTCGCAATATCATCTTAAATATGGTGTGTATATGTTTGGCTGTCTCCGGGCTCTGGTGGACTATTACTTATTTTTGGCGTTACATTAGCTATGAAGTGACCAATGATGCTTTTGTAGACCAATATGTTGCTCCTTTAAATATACGTGCTTCGGGATATATCAAGGATATCCGTTTCAAGGAACATCAATATGTGCGTCAGGGAGATACCTTGTTAGTGCTCGATAACCGTGAATATCAAATTAAAGTGAAGGAAGCCGAAGCAGCTCTGCTGGATGCGCACGGTTTGCAGGATGTTCTTCACTCGGGCATCGAAACTTCCCATACTAATATAGCCGTGCAGGATGCCAATATAGCCGAAGCGAAGGCGAAGCTCTGGCAATTGGAACAGGACTATCATCGCTTTGAACGTTTGCTGAAAGAAGAATCGGTGCCGGAACAACAGTACGAGCAGACCAAAGCCGCGTATGAAGCAGCTGAGGCACGCTATCAGGCATTAGTCGCGCAAAAACAGGCTGCTTTGTCGCAATATGCGGAAACGAGTAAAAAGACAACCGGAGTTCAAGCCGGTATCTTGCGTAAAGAAGCGGATTTGGATTTGGCTAAATTGAACTTGTCTTATACGGTACTCACTGCTCCATACGATGGATATATGGGCAGGCGTACCTTAGAACCCGGACAGTATGTACAGACGGGGCAAACCATCTCTTATCTGGTACGCAACAAGGATAAATGGATTACTGCTAATTATAAGGAAACACAGATTGCCAATATCTATATTGGTCAGCAGGTACGTGTTAAAGTAGATGCGTTGCCCGGGAAGATTTTTAACGGGGAAGTCACTGCTATCTCGGAGGCAACCGGGTCGAAATATTCTCTGGTTCCCACAGACAATTCCGCGGGAAACTTTGTAAAAGTACAACAGCGTATCCCGGTACGGATAGAACTGGAGAATATCTCTTCAGAAGAAATGGCACAATTAAGAGCGGGTATGATGGTTGAAACAGAAGCTTTGCGCAAATGATAACAATGAAAGAGTTGGGAGTACCCGTTCGTTCCTGGGTGCCCGATTGGTTGGGGTTCTGTTGCATTTTCATTGTTATTCTTCCGGTTACCATGCTGAATGGTTCGTATACTGGAAGCATGCTCGAAGTATCGAATACGCTTGGAACCAATTCGGAAGATATAACGATGGGATATTATGCGGCTTCGGCAGGCATGGCCATTGCTTATCCTATTATTCCTAAAGTGCTGGCAGCCGTTTCGGTCAAGTTTCTCTTGCTGATAGACTTGCTCCTGCAGTTCTTTTTGAGTTGGATTTGCGCCCGTTCGCAGAATGCCGATATTCTGATTGCCTGCAGTTTTGCTATCGGCTTTCTGAAAGGTTTTCTGATGTTATGGTTTATTCGTTATGCACAGAAGATTTTCAGTGCGAAGAATATCCGCAGCGAGTTCTATTCTTATTTTTATCCATTAGTGTACGGGGGCGGACAGGCTTCCATGTTGGTCACTGCGCAATTGGCATATCACTATAACTGGAAGTATATGTATTACTTCATGATGCTTTTGATTCTGGTTTCTGTTCTGTTTGTTATCATCTGTTTCCGGCATAACCGCCCGATTAAATCGGTGCCGTTATCCGATTTGCATATTCGGGAGATGTTTATCATTTCGGTAGGGCTGCTGATGCTGATTTACGTCATCAATTATGGGAAAGTTCTGGATTGGATGGCTTCTGCCAAACTTTGTGCTTATATTGTAATTTCTCCTATACTGATCGCATTATTTATCTGGATTCAGCACCATTCGAAGAATCCCTATGTAAGTCTTGCCCCTCTGTTTCAGCCTAAAGCAATCATCGGATATTTCTATATGATGCTTGTTATGTTTTTCAGTACATCCACCACATTATTGACCAATTACCTGAGCATCATCCTGAAAGTAGACAGCACGCATACCTATTCTCTTTATATCTTTTTGCTCCCGGGGTATGTAATCGGAGCTTTTATCTGTTTCTGGTGGTTTCGTTGGCAGCGTTGGCGTTTCCGGTTTCTGATAGCGGGCGGAATGAGTTGTTTTGTTATTTTCTTTGGTGTTCTTTATTTTGGCATTGCGCCGAACAGTACGTATGAAATGTTATATCTGCCCATCTTTTTTCGCGGATTGGGTATGTTGACTTTGATTATAGCCTTTGCCTTGTTTGCCGTAGAAGATTTGAACCCGAAGTTTTTGTTGTCGAATGCTTTCTTTCTGATAATCTTCCGTTCGGTACTGGCACCTATCATGGCTACTTCTTTTTACAGCAATATGCTGTATCGTCTGCAACAGAAATATATATATTCTTTGTCGGAGACTATCACGACTGCCGACCCGCTGGCTGCGTCCCGTTATACTCAATCTCTGAATAATGCGCTTGCACAAGGACATAGATATGATGAAGCGGTACAGATAGCTACCCATTCTCTTTATGGAACTTTGCAGGAGCAGAGTCTGTTGCTTGCACTGAAAGAAATATTAGGTTATCTGTTGGTGATATCGGTCATAATAGCTGTTATCTCGCGTTTCATTCCGTTTCATAAGACGATTCGTGTTACATTTGCCAAGACGGGAGATGATATGGTATAGCATATAAAAATGAGTAAATCATCCCAATTTTTCAATTCTTTTTCCTATATTTGGCTGGTAATCACTGGAGAACAGATTCTCTCCGGAGTAGGACAGATCTAATCTTAAACACGAATTTGAAATAGATGAATTATGATGAACAGGGCTATCCTCGTCTTACTATTCCTCTTGTCGGCACTGCCATTTTCTTTGCAAGCCCAGATGCCGGACAGTATCGTTCGTAAATTATCGGGCTATATTGAAGCAGTGCAGAATTTTGGAGAAATGCTGCCACAGGAAAAAGTCTATTTACATTTCGACAATACCAGTTATTATCAGGGAGACCCTGTTTGGTTTCAGTGTTATGTTGTGACATCTGAACTGAACCGCCCGTCGGATTTGAGTAAAACCCTTTATGTCGAATTGTTGAATCCGGGTGGGGAAGTCATAGCGAAACGTGTATTGCCTGTTAGGAACGGCCGTTGCCACGGTAGTTTCGAATTAACACAACTACCTTTTTATTCCGGTTTTTATGAGGTTCGTGCCTACACGAAATATATGTTGAATTTTGGAGAGGAGGTTATTTTCTCCCGGGTTCTTCCGGTATTTGATAAGCCTCGGGCAGCTGGTGATTTTAAAGAAAAGAACATACAGAGATATGCTGTTTATAAATATCCGCAGGTACGGAAAAAAACGGCTAAGGAGAAAAAAGTCAATCTGAAGTTTTTTCCTGAAGGAGGAAATTTGGTCGAAGGCATTCCTTCCCGCGTTGCTTTTGAGGCAACGGATGCCTATGGAAATCCGATCGCACTGTCCGGAACGGTTATCAACCGGGAAAAGAAAGAAATCGCCTCCTTTGCCACTGTACACGAAGGACGTGGCACCTTTGTGTATACTCCTACGAACGGAGAGAATCATAAGGCTGAGGTGGAGTTGAATGGCAAAAAGTACCGTTTTGATTTGCCGGAAGCCCGGTTGCAGGGATATGTCTTGCAAGTTGATAATCTTTCTTCGGAAGACAGTATAGCAGTCAGTGTACAAAAGAATCCGCATACACCGGAGTCTGTCTTAGGCTTAGCTGTGCTTGGTCATGGGAAACTGCTTAATTATTGTCTGTTGAACATCCGGAAAAATACACCTGTCTCTTTCAAACTTGACAAGACGGAATGGAAGGCAGGGGTGGTACAGATCGTATTGTTTGATACAGCAGGACAGATTATTGCCGACCGCCTTATCTTTATGAGAAAACCGGAGCCATTGACAATCAGTGTCCGGAAAAACAAAGAGGATTATCAGCCGTTTGATCGTGTCTTATTGGACTTTTCAGTACGTGACACGGCGGGTAAGCCTGTGTCCGCTCCGATATCAGTATCTGTGCGTGACGGATGGGAAGAAGTGGAAAGCCGGCATTCTATGTTAGCGGACTTATTGTTAATGTCTGAGATTAAAGGCTACGTTCATCGTCCGCTCTATTATTTCGAAGCGGATGATAAAGAGCACAGAACAGCTTTGGATCACTTGTTGTTGGTGCAGGGATGGCGGCGTTATGCATGGAAATACGAGTCGGGGGTGGAACCGTTTGAATTGAAGTACATGCCCGAACAAGGGATTGAAGTGCATGGACAAGTTGTTTCATTTGTTAGAGGTAAGCCTAAACCAAATATACAAGTCTCTTCTTTTCTGGCGAAGCGGGGAGATGAGGAAACTTCGCCGGGAGCGCTTTCTCTTAACCTGTTTGAAACAGACAGTGTGGGACGTTTTGCTTTTATTACCGATATTATTGGCAAGTGGAATCTGATTCTTTCTGTGATGGAGAAAGGTATGCGGAAAGACCACCGGATTGTATTAGACAGAGTCTTCAGCCCTCAACCTACACAATATCCGCTGGGAGAAATGCAGATAAGCCTGTCCGGCAGAGATAAACCGGGAGCAGAACAGGAACTACAGACAGATACTGTGATTGGTGATGATATCGATTATAATCGTTTTATGGATGCTTATGAAGATTCTCTGTCAAAACGGGGTATGAGAGAGAAAAATCACCGTTTGGGTGAAGTGGTGGTGAAGGCTAAGAAATGGAGTCGTGAGAAGGATATTTATGAAAATCGTTCGAAGTCGGTTGCTTACTACGATGTACCTTCGGAGATGGATGATATTTTGGATAAGGGAGGTTATATCGGTGAAGATATCCACGAGCTACTTGTCCGTATGAATCCCAATTTCATACGCAGGTATAGTGGTGGTGAGGAATGGTTGCAGTACAAAGGTCGCTCTCCCTTGTATGTGATAAACTATAAACGAACGGAGGCTACTGAAATAGATCAGACCCGATACCGGACACTTCGCCTGGTGGCTATCAAGTCTATTTATATCAACGAGGAGTTATCGGCAAGATGTCGTTATGCTGACATCCGTATGTCTCCGATGGATGTAGATGAAATATATGGTTGTGCTGTTTTTATTGAAACCTATCCGGAAGGAGAGATTCCCGTAAAAGGAGGCAGGGGAGTCAGAAAAACTTGGTTGGATGGCTATAGCGAACCTGTAGAGTTTTATCATCCCGATTATTCTGTTCTTCCCAAAGAAGAGGACTATCGCCGCACATTATACTGGAACCCGGAAGTGATGCCGGATGAAGCAGGGAATGCTCAGGTGAGGTTCTATAACAACAGTCGTTGCCGCAGGTTAAAAATAACGGCTGAAATGATTTCTGCGGATGGGGCTATTGGCATGTTTAACGAGTGATATAAAAAAAGAGGGTGTTTTGATACACCCTCCCCATAACTGTAATATTTCCTTTGATGGTGAAACGCTTATAATGTAACTCCTGTTTTAAAGATGGCAATTTCACGATAACCTTTCTTCTCGTTATTAACGAACTCACCGCTTGCTACTTTAATCACATACTCGATAAAGCGTTCGCAAGTCTTTTCCATCGGTTCGTTCTCAACGATGACTCCGGCATTGAAATCAATCCATCCCGGTTTGTTTTTAGCCAAAGTAGAATTGGTGGAAATCTTCATCGTCGGAACGAAAGTGCCGAAAGGAGTACCACGTCCGGTGGTAAAGAGTACCATATGGCATCCGCTTGCGGCAAGGGTAGTAGCAGCTACTAGGTCATTGCCCGGGGCGGAAAGCAGGTTCAGTCCTTTCTTTTGCAGACGTTCTCCGTAAGGCATCACGCCGGATACATAGCTTTTACCACATTTCTGTGTACATCCCAGTGCTTTTTCTTCCAGAGTGGAGATGCCGCCGGCTTTATTTCCCGGAGATGGATTTTCACCCACAGGCTCGCCATGGGACAGGAAATATTCTTTGAAGTCATTGATCAAGTGTACGGTCTGTTCGAACAGGTCTTTGTTCTCGCAACGGTTCATCAGAATTGTTTCCGCACCAAACATTTCCGGAACTTCAGTCAGCACGCTTGTACCGCCTTGTGCAATCAGGAAGTCTGAGAACATGCCCAGCAACGGATTGGCAGTGATACCTGAGAAACCGTCGGAACCACCACATTTCAGTCCGACACGAAGTTCTGACAAAGGTACTTCCGTACGTTCATCTTTGGATGCTTTGGCATATAAATCGCGCAGAATATCCATTCCTTCTTCGTATTCGTCACCAACTTTCTGGGTTACCATGAATTTCACACGGTCCTGGTCATAGTCTCCTAAGAATTCACGGAATACGTCCGGCTGGTTGTTTTCGCAGCCCAAGCCTACTATCAGTACTGCGCCTGCATTCGGGTGAAGTACCATATCGCGAAGAATCTTTTTCGTGTTTTCGTGATCGTCTCCAAGCTGTGAGCAACCGTAGTTGTGCGGGAAAGCCACGATGGCATCTACCCCTTTTCCTTCCGTTTCACGGCGCAGGCCTTCGGCCAGTTGTCCGATGATACCATTAACGCAACCTACAGTCGGGATAATCCAGATTTCATTTCTTACGCCGACATCACCATTTTTACGGCGGTAGCCTTTAAAAGTGAGGTTTTTATGAGGGATATCCAGAGTAACCTGAGTCGGATGGTAGGTATACTCCAACAGTCCGGCGAGATTAGTCTTGATATTCGTTTCATTCATCCAGTCTCCCTGTTTTTTTGCCATACGGGCATGACCGATAGGGTAGCCGTACTTGATTACGTTCTCGCCTTCTGCAAAATCTTTTAATGCAAACTTATGTCCGGCAGGAATGTCTTCGTTCAATGTG
>OOBR01001594.1_pt1 | contig 12269 bp, 14 predicted proteins | sample 1671281 | NCBI WGS metagenome assembly OOBR01 (sample SAMN06348140, study PRJEB24527) | human gut metagenome | biome: human gut; feature: ankylosing spondylitis patient; material: feces | host: Homo sapiens | place: China | collected 2015-10
AATCTTTATGTAGTTTTCCATATATAATGATAAATAAAAGAGCCATTTATAAGTGAAAAAATGCTGAAGTATGACAAAATACTAAAGCAAAATATATTAAATAAAACTTTGTTAGATGAACATTTAAATAAGTTTTCATGGAAAGAATGTGCTAAAAGTTATGAGCGCTTTTATAAGCAGCAACTTAACAATGATTAATTCTGTAAAAAATGTATTTTAGTAGAAGTCCTTTTATTTATCATTATATATGGAAAACTACATAAAGATTAGTCGGAAAGTTTTTCTTTTTATTTATAGGAGCGTTGTCAAATGCTTTATTACTATTCCTATGTGTTGGTATTCTAATTTGCAATGGCATATTATTAAAGGACAATTTAAAGACATTGGTAGCAATGTACAAATAGCCTTTCCTTTTTGTGGATATGGGTTGGAAAATATTAGTATTGGCGATAACTTTCTTTCTGGTGAAAGACTGAAGCTACGAACATTCGGTGAATGGGAAGGTGTGAAATATACTCCTCAAATAAAGATAGGTAATAACGTGAATATTCAGACGGATTGTCATATTAGTGCAATCAATTCAGTGGTTATAGGGGACAATGTTTTGATAGCTTCGTTTGTTTATATAAGCGATCATTCACACGGAACTTGTGACTATTCAGAGCTTTTTATTTCACCTATTAAACGGAGATTGTATTCAAAAGGGGATGTCAGTATTGGTAAGAATGTTTGGATTGGAGAGAAAGCTACTATTTTACCTGGTGTAACTATTGGTGAGGGAAGTATTATTGGTGCTAATTCTGTTGTAACTAAAAATATTCCTCCATATTCTATAGCTTGTGGTATACCCGCAAAAGTAATAAAAAAACTGAAATGAGAACATTTTCCATAGTAATTCCGACTTATAACGGTGCAGACTTTATAGAGCAGGCTCTTTTGTCTGCGCTAAACCAAACTCGAAAAGCTGATGAAATTATTATATCAGATGATAATTCAACAGATGAGACTATTGATATATGTCAAAGATATAAAGATAAAATAAAGATATATCATAACTCTAATGGACCATCTGGATTTGTTAATGGTTGGAATATAGCAATAACTTATGCTACTAGTGAATATATATCTATATTACATCAGGATGACTTATTGGCACCGACTTTTTTAGAAGAAGTAGAAAAGGCTTTATGGATTTATCCGAAAGTTCGTCATTTTTTTGTACCTTGTAATTATATAAATGAAGAGGGGGTGAGCATACAAGAGCCAAATTATTGCGATAATCTCATACATCAATATATTGGAAAAGAATATGTTATGGCATATCAGACAATAGGACATCCTCATATACATCGATGTCCAGGTGTTGTTACTCATAAGGATATATTCAAAGTTTGTTCATATAGAGCAGAAGCTGGTCATATAGCTGATGACGATTTTTTTTATAGAGTGGGACAATATACTGATGTTGTCGGTATTTTAAAACCTTTGGCTTCATATCGATTGCATCAAAAGTCTGAAACTGGTCATTTGGGGAATAATAGGTTGATTCAAAGATTAGCTAATGACTATATTTTTCAGCTAAAACATTTTAGTGAGAATAAAGTTTTTGATAAACATGCATACCAATATTTTGTATATAATGCAATTCATTTTGCTTTTAATGAGTATATTATAGGTATTAAATACAATGATATGGACTTGATGACTCAAGGAATACGTAATTTGAAGATCTTAAAAGATATGAATATTGTGTATCCTATTAAGGTGAAATTGTTTATTTTGTTTTCGTGGTTGTTTGGAACTAACATTATTCGTCTGTTTATTGGAAATAGTAAACTCTAATTTTATTTACTTTGCTTCTTGTATACTATGTTCAATTTGTATAAATAATCTCCGCAAAATATATTAAAATACAACGCTTGCTATATTTTCTTGCTATATTCGCACAATATAAAAATATAGGTCCGATTACTGATACAGGGATAATACCTTTGACTTCAGTTATGTTAATGATTGGGAAACAAAGTTCCGGTAAAAGTACATTTCTGAAGATTTTATGTTTTTGTAGATGGATGGAAAAACTGATCATGGTATCTGATGAAGAAGCTATATCTCAATATACACATAATCTGAAATTCCTGAAAAGCATGAAACAGTTTCTCGGTTTAATGACTCTTATTTTTCATCTGCAAGTTCTATCCGTTATGAAGGCGATACAATCACAATCACGATGGAGAATATTCTCAGTGATGTGAAGATTCTGCGGAAACCGGAGTTTGAAACAGTCAGGTATAATAAATGATGGTGGAAACGATTTGGTCCGACTGATTGATGAGAATAAGATGATACCGGCTTATTATGCTTCCAGTGGCGTGCAGTCTGCCATGCCTAAAGGTAGGGGAGACAGTATGTTGGTTATGACTACACACAGCCCTTATATACTTCCACTTTGAATGTTCTTATAGCCGAGGCGTATGCGATGGACACGAAGCCAAAGTCTGACAAATTACGGAATATAGTAAATAAAGAGTGTTTATTCCCTTCATCTGCTTATTCTGCCTGTTATATTCAGGAAGATGGCAAGTTTGCGGATATTATAGACAAGGATATTACGATGATTAGCGGAAATGAATTGGACGGGGTTTCCGATTGGGTGGATGACAAGATAGCTCGGATAAATGCAGTGCTTTATGGTACAAAAAGATAAAATATAACTTCATACAATAATCTTATTTTTTAGGATAGCGTTCCTGCATTTAATTATTCATCTTCTGTGAAAATTTTAATAACTATACCGTGCCTTCTTACCGGAGGCACGGAGATACAAACATTGAATCTTGTACGTGCATTGGTACAGGAGGGACATCAGGTTATAGTAACCTGTTACTTTGAGTATACTCCGGCAATGGTACAATGTTATCAGGATAATGGTAGCAAAGTAATTTGTTTAAGCCCGGATGGTACACGAATAGGAGGCTGGAAAGGTATCCTGTTTTTATTTAAGGGCCTAAGGGAAGTCTTAAAAAATGAGAGACCGGATATTGCCCATGTACAATATATGGCTCCGGGAGCTATCCCCATTTTTCTTTTACGGTTGTTGGGCATGAAGAATATTATTGCCACCACACATACGGCAGCAGATATTTATCCAAATCTTCGTTTGATACACTTTGTTCAAAAGTACTGTGTGCGTGTGTTCACCTGTATCACTATGCGTGCGGAAAAGTCTTTTTTCGGGAGTGCAGAACTCTATAACTCAAGCACAATATTGAAAAAACGAAATCATTTCACCATTTACAATGCCTTGCCACCTTATATTCACATCCGTGAAGAGCAGAAATCTTTCTCTGACGGACAAATTACATTAGGAGTAGTTAGCCGTTTGGAACGAATTAAAGGGATGGATTTGGTTGTCCCCACATTTGCCAAATTGAAAAAACAATATACGGATATTCGGCTATTAGTGGTGGGGGACGGTTCGCAAAGGAGTATAATGCAAGAACAGGCGATAGAACTGGGAGTGAATGATAGTGTTGAATGGATGGGACGACAGGAACAGCCTTGCCTGCAATCATTGTATGACCGGATTGATATTCTCTTAATGCCATCACGTAGTGAGGGATTTGGACTGACTGCTATTGAAGGTATGGCTCGCGGTTGCGTGGTAGTGGCTTCAGATACCGGAGGATTGCCGGAAGTTGTAAAAGATGGAGAAACAGGACTTTTGCATCAGGTAGAAGATGCCGAAGATATGACTGCCAAAATACAATCCTTATTGGAGAGCAGGATGAGGATTATCCAGCTTTCCCGAAATTCAGTTTCGTATGTATCACAATTCAGTTTTGCAAAATATGCTGCGGCATTTTGTAACTTATACGAACGTATAAATTGATTTATCCGGATGAATCTATTGAATTATCTTTATTTCATTATTATCACAGGCTTTGGCATTAAGTTTCTGTTTCAGCGTGCAGGAAAAGTGCGCCACCCTTTGAATAAGGAACAGATGCTTAGTTTCGACGGTCCGGAGTTGTTTTGGACGTTAACTTTCTCTACCGGCTTGTTAGCGCTTTCTGCTCCGGGAGCACTCGACTTGATGGCTATCCGGCTTTTAGTACTTGAATGCCTTTGTTTGATAGGCTTGTTTGTGGTGAAACGGAAACCGGTATGGAGTGCGGTGAGTATTTTCTATTTGCTTTATATTGCTTGGTTACTGATAGGACTTTCCTATTCTCCTGCTCCTGCCTATGGCTTCCGGGTTATTCTGAAATATTTGTATCCATTATGTATTATGCTGTTTGCTTCGGCTGTGGTACATGACGGAGAAGTGTTTCTAAAAGCGGGATTATGTGCTCGGTGGGTAGCGGTAGTTTGCCTCATTTTTTCTGTGGTTCCAGGAATAGATATCCTTGTACCCGGAGTGTTCTGGTATGGTACTGCCCGTGCTATTCATTTCATTTCTATCTGTATATTTTCATTGGCACTTTACTTTTACGGAGGAAAAAATAAGAGAGATTTATATTGGGCCGTTTTGTTCGCTATTCCTTGCTTTATATGGGTGTTTCGTACTAGCATCATGGGGACTACATTGGCTGTAATGTTTTTTTTCTTTTTTCGTTATCGCTTAAAATCATTACCTGTTATAGTGGGAATCTGTTTGTTGTTTATTGTTTCTATATTTACTATTCCCAGTCTGAAACAGAAAATGTTTAAAGATGATAATGTTACTATTGAACAATTGAAAGAAGGGAAGATTAGGAAAGATAATATCAATAGTAATGCCCGATTTGGAATGTGGGAACATTTGATGATTCGTTTCTATAATCAGAAAGAGTTGTTGGGGTCGGGCAGTGGGTGTACACAAAATTATATGTATACCCATTTTATATTTGGAGGATTAAAAGTGCCGCATAGTGATTACGTACAGATATTGTGTGATAATGGAATTATTGGACTTATATTGTATTTGTTGGCTGGTATCATTGCAATATTTCATAGTTTCTTGATTTACAATAGAAATCATAGGAGTATTGTAAAGATTGTGGCTATAACGGCAGGGAGTACTATGGCAGGGATGCTATTGACATTATATTCGGATAATGTTGTAAATTATTCGATGGCGACTCTTTCTATGCCTTTTGGATTTTATGGAATGATGTTAGGATTAAATGAAGCGAAATAGATGATATCAGTAGTAATACCTCTTTATAATAAAGAAAAACAAATAGCAAATACACTACATTCTGTATTGCGTCAGACTTTCCAAAATTTTGAAATTGTAGTAGTAGATGATGGTAGTACGGATAACAGTGTACAGGAAGTAGAGAAAGTGAACGACATTCGTATTCGAATTGTTCATCAAAAGAATGCAGGAGTCTCTGCTGCTCGTAATAAGGGGATTGAAGAAGCACGATATGATTTAATCGCTTTCCTTGATGCGGATGATAAATGGGATCAAGAGTACTTGCAAACTCAGTATGGATTATATGAAAAATATTCAGATTGCAGTGTTTATGCTTGTAATTATGTATTTCAGGACGTTAGTGGAATAATGAAAAATACGATAATTCGTAAGTTACCTTTTCAGGAAGAAGAAGGAATCTTGACTAATTATTTTGAAGTGGTAAGTTGCTCGCAGCCGCCAATTTGTTCAATTTCGATAATGGTTAAGAAAGAAGCTATACAGGCCATAGGCGGCTTTCCTGTCGGTATAAAATCTGGAGAAGATTTGCTGACTTGGGCGCGATTGGCAATTCACAATAAAATAGCTTATTCCAAACGCCCTTTAGCCTATTATATTGAAACGGCTTCAGATACAGATGTTAGTAAAATAAAAATGAGGTCAGGAGGGGAAAAATATATATTGAATGAACTGTTACGTTTATATGCTGATATGAAAGAAGGAAGCTTTAAACAACAGTTTAAGGCATTCATTATAAAATGGTATAAAATTTACGCAGTGACTTTAATTGAAGTAGAGAAAGGACATCAGGCTATTAGCGTTGCATTCCATGCTGTTGTATTTGGAGGAACATTGAAGTCCTTTTTTCCTATAGTCTGTTTAGGTTTGTTGCCCAATAAACTTTCTCTTTATTTGTTTTATAAATTAAGATAATATGCATATTGTTTTTGTTTGCCGAGAATATCCACCTACTTTGCGAGGTGGAGGGATAGCTTCGTATATACATGAGATGGCTATAAATTTGATACGTCGGGCACATTCTGTTACAGTCATTTGTGCTTCTGATGATACACGTGTTTTCAGTGACCGGAAAGAGGATGGAATAAGAGTGATCCGGTTATCCGGTGGAGATTTTATATTACCACAAATAGAAAAATCTTCTTTAATCAAGAAAATGCGTTGTTTATATCGGTTTTTCTCTTACAGAAAGAAAATACTACGGCAGATAGAACAATTGAAAGACGTAGATATAATCGAAGTGGCAGAATATGGTGCAGAAGCATATTATTTGTCAAAGTGCCATGTACCGGTTGTTATCCGCCTTCATACACCAACTTTGCTTGACAGGAGTAATTTTAGTATAAAGAAGTTCAATATTCGAACTTTTTATGATTATTGGATCGGTAAAAGGGAACTTTCTATTTTATCCCAATTTAAATATGTTACCTCTTGTTCTGCCAGTCTGAAAGATTGGTTTTTAAAATATGTTCCCGACATGACCGGCAATATAGAAGTCATATATAATCCTATCGAAATTTCAAAGTGGAAAACGGAGAAAATAGATTATGTCGAAAATTCAATCCTATATGTAGGAACCGTAATGGAAGGGAAAGGGGTTGGAGATTTAATCGAAGCTTGTCGTATATTGAGAGAACGAAATATTCCGGTGACTTTGAAGATTGTCGGGAAATGGGGGACTTATGCGATGAAGTTGCAAGGTTATGTGACAGACAATCATTTTGATTGGTGCTCTTTTGAAGGAAATTTACCTCGCGAAGAATTACAGAACCTCTATTCAAAAGCTAAAATATCTTGTTTCCCGTCGTGGTGGGAAAATATGCCTTTAGTTTGTTTGGAGGCTATGTTGGCGGGTAATGTAGTAATAGGTAGCCGAAATGGAGGAATGACTGAAATAGTAACAGATAAAAAAGATGGTTTTCTGATTGAACCTCATGCTCCGAAAGAATTGGCAGAGTGCATTTATAAAGCATTGATGATGAACAAAAACAGTGTGACTGAGATGAAAAAGAACGCATTGTACAAAATACAGGGGAAGTTCTCATTTGAAGCTGTAATGCAATTTATGGAAAACTATTATGTGAGTGTAATAAAAGATTATAAAAATGAAAAAGGTCCTTTGGGTTAATCCTTCTTTTTTAGACTATCGTATACCTTTGTATGATGAGTTGAATAAATTATATCAAAATAATTTTCATTTGATATATAGTAAGCAACGAGTACCTCAAAGATGCATTGACAAGATAGAAAGTGTTTTAAAAGGAAATGCTTTAGGTTTATTGACCGAAAAAAATGTATCTATTGGGAAAAAGGATGGTTTTGCAAATTCCGGAATATCTTTACCTTTTCCGAAGGGGCTGTATCGGTTAATTAAATCAGTAAAAGCTGATATTGTTATTGCAGAAGGCTTTTTCCAGTTTACCCCATGGGCTTTGGCGTATGCTATTTTTAATAGAAAACCTATACTGATAGCTTATGAACGCACTGCTCATACAGAGAGAAATTGTCCGGCATGGAGACGAATGTATCGGAATTTTGTTAACTTATTTGTAGATGGTTATGTTGTGAATGGAATTTTAACCAAACAATATTTGGTATCACAAGGGGTTTCTGAAAATGTGATCTTTACAGGAGCAATGTGCGCGGATAGTTTGCATCTGGCGGAAAAGGTAAAGATGATAAAACCCGAAGAACGATTGTTTTTTAAAAGGGAACTACATATCGAAAAGAAAGAAATTATATATTTATACGTTGGTCGATTAATAACTCTGAAAGGAGTTGCTTATTTATTGGATGCATGGAAAGAGCATATTCTGAGCCATCCTAATGACCATCTTCTAATTGTAGGAGAAGGTCCTTTGTTTGATGATTTCGTACAAGGATATGGCTTTATGAATTCTATATCTTTTGTTGGAAATATTGATTACTCTCGAATAAGTGAATATTATGCCGTTGCTGACGTCTTTGTGATTCCTACATTGGAAGATAATTGGAGCTTGGTTGTTCCAGAAGCAATGGCCTGTGGACTCCCTATTGCGTGTTCTGTATATAATGGGTGCCATCCGGAACTAGTACATGAAGGGAAGAATGGGGTGTTGTTTGATACCTTGAACAAGGCTTCTCTATTGTATGCTTTGTCTTATTTTCATTCAGTTGATTTGGAACTTTTTGGGAAAGAATCTATGAAAATTGAACAGAAATATAATCCACAGAATACAGCAAGAAATATATTTAAAGCCATTGAAACTGTGGCTGAAAAATAAAACCATATACCCTTAAACTTTTAATGAAAATTCTTCTCGTCCACAACAACTACGGTAAATATAGCGGTGAAGAGGCTGTAGTTGATAAAATGGCTTCAACGTTCCGTGAGCATGGACACGAAGTGTGTTTCTATCGCTTAACCACAGAAAGGAGTCGTGAGAGCTTATCCGGAAAGATAAAAGGTTTCCTTTGTGGCATTTATTCCCCATCAGGGGTGAAGGGCTTGCGGGAGATATTGGAACGGGAAAAGCCGGATGTTGTGAATGTACACAATCTTTATCCTTTCATTAGCCCTGCCGCTTTATTTGAATGTAAGAAGGCGAAAGTACCGGTAGTAATGACGGTTCACAATTTCCGTTTAATTTGTCCGACGGGGCTATTTATGCGTAATGGCAAGCCTTGTGAGGTTTGTCTAAAAAAGAGAAATGAGTGGAGCTGTATCCGATATAACTGTGAGCATTCCTATCTCAAATCTGTGGGATATACGTTACGAAATGTATACGCTCGCTGGACGGGGGCATATAAAGATAATGTAAATACATTTGCTTGTATTACGGAGTTTCAGAGAGAGAAACTGATGGAAGCCGGATTTGATAAAAACAAAATAGTTGTGATTCCCAATTCGATAGATGCACCATCGGGGTATGAAGCAGCATTGGGAAGCTACATAGCATATATCGGCAGGTTAAGTTACGAAAAGGGATATGACTTGTTGGTGGAAACAGCTCGCAAACATCCGGAAATTCAATTCTGTTTAGCAGGGGCAAAGAGAGAAGATACTAATATCGCTTTCCCTGAGAACGTGCGATTAATGGGGTATTTGAAGGGGAAGGAGTTAGAATCTTTTATAAAGAACGCCCGTCTGGTGGTGATACCGAGTAGATGTTATGAGGGTTTTCCTATGGCTATTTTGGAGGCGGCACAGTTTGGCAAACCTTGTGTCGGTCCCGATCATGGTGGATTTACTGAAATTATAGGCAAAGGAGAGAATGCTATCGGACGATTGTTTAAACCGAATAATCTGAATGACTTGGAAAAACAAGTCCTGACTTTGTGGAATCAACCTGTATTAACAGAGGAACTTGGACGTAAAGCCTATGAAAAGCTCCGGAAAGAATACTCATCGGAAGTCGTTTATAGGAAATGGGATGAATTGTTTACTAAGATACTTTATGGATAATATGCCCTTAGATTTAGATATTAGTGAGCTTTTGCCAATGGATATACACGAATGGGATAATTTGCGTAATACTCCATTGCCTTATTGTTTTTCTGACGAAGAATTTGAAAAAGAAATTGAAGAATCAGAAAAGAGTGGATGGGCAGAAGACAATGATGTGAATACATTTATAATTAAGTGGAAGAACTTAAAATAAAATCCCTAATAAATCAATGAATAATGAAAATGAAAACACAAACCTCTGTAACTTTGAGGGGAGGGGACAAAAAGCGTGCCAAACTACGTATTCTTGGTCTTGATATTATTAGAAGTCTGGCAATCTTATTTGTAATAGCCGGACACTTTTTTGTCTTACATACTCCGTTTCGCTCTACTAATTTTGAAGGCTTATCCTTGTTCCTACAAGCAGGGCTTATCCCTTTGTTTCAAACGGGAGTTCCATTGTTCATCATGCTGACCGGATACCTGAATACAAATAAAATATCAGAGAAAAAATACTATCGGGGAATGTGGAAGGTGCTGATTGCCTACGTTTTCTTTTCAATATTGACCCTTGTTTTTAGAAAATATTATTTGCATTAGGATCTTTCATTATTCAAATCAGGACTCAAGATTCTTGATTTCTCGGCAATCCCTTATGCGTGGTATATTGAGATGTGGATTGGTCTATTTCTTTTCACTCCATTTTTAAATCTTTTATATAAGGCTATTCCCACTCAAAAACAGAAAATGGTGTGGATAGGGATATTGTTTGCGATGACAGCTATTCCTGATTTGTTTAATCGTTATGGCTTTCATCTGGTTCCCGGATTCTGGCAGACTTGTTATCCTTTGATGTTTTTCTTTATTGGGAGTTATGTAAAAGAATATCAGCCTAAAATTAATCCATTATGTGGATGGGGAATAATTATAATATGTTGTTTGATTAATCCCGTCTTCAATATATTGTTCGTCCATAATCGTCCGTTGATTCATATAGCGGGAGATCCTTCCGGTATGTTTGGGACCATCATAGCCGTTATCTTCTTTTTGTTAGTTTATCAGCGGGATATTCAAGTTCCGTTGATGAGGAAAATATTTACCAAAGTTTCTTTATTGTCACTGGACGTTTATTTGTGTTGTTATATATTCGATGCAATTTATTATCCGTGGTTTAAGGAACATTATTTTATCAACCAGTCTCAATTCGGAATGTTCTTTTTTGTGATTATTCCTTTGGTATTTATCTCATCGTTGGTTTTGGCGCAAATAAAAGAATGGCTGTTTAAACTATCCGAATCCCATACATCAAGAAAACGGATTGCTTATCGGTGAATACCTATGGGATATACGTAACTATATACTTTTTTCTTTATGGAAAAATACTTCAACATCAACTACGAATTTGACAAACAAAGCGTTTTCTCTTCCATCGACCGCCAACTGCAAACTTCCTCTCCCGGCTACATCTGTGTGGCGGACGGGGTTATACTGAACACGGCCAACAGGAAGCCGGACTATCTGGAAGTGGTGAACGGCAGTATGTTCTCTATTTGCGACAGCAGTTATGTGCCGCTTTATCTGCGCTGGCTCTATGGAATTGAGCGGAAGCAGTATTGCGGAAGTGAAATCTTTATGGACATCATCCGGCAGAAAAAGTACCGGATGTTTTTCATGGGGACTTCACAGGGCACTTTGCAAGGGCTTAGCTATCATCTTTCACAGATTGACGAACGTATCAATGGGATGACCTTTTATGAACTTCCGTTTTGTAATGTAGAAGACTTCGATTATCCCGGAATTGCACGGATGATAGATGAAGATGGTGCGGACATCATCTGGGTGGCTCTGGGTGCTCCGAAACAGGAGATATTCATGAGCCGTCTGAAGCCTTATCTGAAAAGGGGAGTGATGATTGCCGTCGGAGCCGCCTTTAAGTTTTATAGCGGGACGGATGTGAAGCGCGCTCCCCATTGGATGGTTAAGATGCATCTTGAATTTGCCTATCGTATCTTTAGTGAACCTAAGAAACAGTTGAAACGTTGCGCCTGGATTGTGTATACGCTTCCCGGATTGTTGTATCGGGAATGGAGAAAAAAGAAACTTGCTACCAATTTCATTCGATAATCACCCAACACCCTGATTTATTACTCCCTTCACGCCTTATATAACCTGCGTCACGAAGTTCCTTGATTTTCTTTTCAATAGCACGACGTGTCACAGAAAGAGTGTCAGCTATTTCGTCAAGTGTTATGTTTGAGTTATGACGAATCAACTCAATAATTTGTCCCGAACTTATCCCGAATTTAACCCGAACTTTATCCCGAACTTCAGAGTATTCGCTCTGGGGCAGGGGACTTCCTTGATGATTTTTTAAAGCATCCAGAATCTCTTGCAGCATAAAGTCAATGAAAGGTCCGGAATTGGCTGCTGCTGTGCTGGCTTGAATAGCGTTATAATAAGCCTCTTGGTTGGCATACACCATATTTTCCACAGGGAGATGTTCAAATAGAGGGTGTAATTTCCCTAATATGAGTGATTGCCATAATCTGCCGGTTCTTCCATTACCATCACTAAATGGATGTATAAACTCAAATTCATAATGGAATACACAACTGCGAATGAGCAAATGATCTTTTGCCTCTT
>OOBR01001629.1_pt1 | contig 11989 bp, 11 predicted proteins | sample 1671281 | NCBI WGS metagenome assembly OOBR01 (sample SAMN06348140, study PRJEB24527) | human gut metagenome | biome: human gut; feature: ankylosing spondylitis patient; material: feces | host: Homo sapiens | place: China | collected 2015-10
ACCGATGAGTTTTCTAGAGATAAATAATGCGTGACACAGTTTATTTTACACTACCGATTTTCCGTTAGTCTTATTCCTGCTTTTTCTATCAAATGTTGATGCTGCTCCTTCACCGCCCGATACATGGAATAATGTGCAAAGGATTCTTCCTTATATTTCAGACTACTAACAGAAGCAGCAACAGCCCACATCAAAATAATGGCTACAATAGCCACAACATATCGAAGTTTTATATGATGTCCCCGTATAAACATCCCATTGATATTGGGTGGAATAACGGTTATTGGATGTTTCAGTTCATTAATTTTTGCAAGTATTTCATCCTGCCGTTTTAATATGTTTTCTGTATTAGCCTCAATAGTCATGCGATTGAGATTGTAATCACAAACGTGGCTATATATGTATTCAAGAAACCTTGATTTTTGCTTGAACAGTTCAATAAGTTTGGGGAACCATAGTGAAAATGGCAATGTATCCTGTCGTTGACTCCAAACATGTTTCTTTACTACTGACAATGCATCATTCCAACAAGAGCAGAAAGTTTTGGCAACTCCATTATAAATGGTCTTTTCATCCAAATCCACCTTTATATGTTGCTCCGGTTGGTTTGGAGTTACATTCTGCCTATTAACGCATTCCTTCAATTCATTGATACTTTGACGCAAATTTGCGAGATTTGCAGCTACTACATCTTCTTTCATTATCTTCTACGTTTTGAGGTTTTATAAAAAGGTTCGTTTCTTTGGTTATCCTTGTTCTTATCATCCCGCCATCCTTGTTCGTTACTAGTTCCTCCGCCAGCACTAGAAACAATTGCTTGATGGGGTTGCACTATAAGTTCTGTTGCCACATTACCCAATGTTGCACAAAGACGGTTAAAGCTTAGATCTGAATCAAGTTTAGAACCTGCAATGCTAAATTCATCCATACAAAAGGATATACCACGAATTTTATCAGAGTTTTCTGCATGATTAAAACGTACATCTATTCCCTTCTCTTTGAGCATATGGAAGAAGTCATGCCATGAGCGAGATGCCGCCAACGCATCAAGAGTTGAGGAACGAAGATTATATTTACGTAATTGATGAGTGCGCAAACGACTTTTATTTCTGGCTTTGCTGTTTTTAGGAGCAAAGTAAAGTTTATACTCTTTGGTTAGAGCACGACAGACTTTTGCATTTCGTATCCTTTCGTTGCTATCAGAAATGAGATTGCCGTCATTGTCTATCCGGTTGAATACGATATGGCAATGTGGATGTTCCGTTTCATGATGCCTGGCTATGATATATTGGGTATTGCGAATCCCCATTTGCTCCATCCATTTCTTGGCAATCTCCATCATAAGTGCATTTCCTTTTTCGTCATTGGGAAAACGGATGGTATCTTGCGGAGAGAAAGCAAGTGATACGTGTTTCACCGGACTTTTTACTTTCGGACGCATAGAGGCTTGTATCTGAAATGAATCTGCTATGGTTTTATTGTTGATAGCACAGATACCTTCGTATGCCAAAAGTGTGGCACTCTTTTTCTTGTTCTTTTGGTCATTGGCGTAATTTACTATTCCTCCAAAATCGGCTCTTGTTTTAATCTTCGCTATCATGACTGTTATTTTTTACTTGGGTGATAATTCTGCTGACTTCTGATATAATAGAAAAGCATTGTTGTTTCACTGCTTCCAAACCATAGATGTGCATCTGATGGGCGATCTGGTTGACATTATTGGCTATACCAGAAAGGTCACGGATTGCCGACACTATTTCCGGACTGATGCGCTGGCCGACTTCACAGCCCATTGCAGCCTGGTGGCAAAATTCATTGACAGACAATCCTGCCTGTTGGGCTTTGGATTGTATATAGATATAGTCGTTCTCGGTAAACATTACCCGAAAACATTTTGTGCGCTTCTGGTAACTCGCCAACTTTGGGCGACCACCAAGTTTCTTTTCCTTCATACTTATATAAACTTTGATGTACATAAATTGATTTTTTGAGAGTGGCAGTTCTATCCGCTTGCCACATAGGTTTTAGTGACACTAAAACACAAACTTGCCACTCAAAAAATCTTCCTATATTTACCTTGTTCTATTCGGCTCAGTTTGCCATCTTTGATAAAGGCTTCTATCCATTTGTTTGCCGTACTTCCATTTTCACCTAAAGCTAAAACAGTTGCGTCATAATCTTTTTTGGTGAATGTTTCTGGCAACATATTATAAAGGGTATTCCTTCGTGCGTAAATGCCCGTTTCTTGTGAAAGGGATTGTAAACGTTTGGGCTGATTTCCTGACAAGTTTCGATAGATGAACACTGCATGGCAAAGCAAGGTTTCGCAGATACTCATGGCTATGGAATAGTCATATTTATGGCAAATCAATTGTATAGTCTTGTCTGAGGAAGATGATTCGTGAGGCATATTCTCCAAATGTCGGACAGCAGTCAACACCATCATTATACGATAGGCAATCAGCCCCATCCGTCGGACTACACCCTGCATCTTGTTATCTACTTCGTCGCAACATTCCTCATTCACCTGACTTAGATATTCTATAAAGTGTTCCTGCAAATCAGAGGGAAGAGAAAATGAATAATTACCTTGTCTGACAAATTCTTCATGCAGATGGCAGAATTTATCCCCCATCAGTTTGAACATGGCATTCTTGGATTGGGAAATATCATTTGTGGCAAACACGTTTCTTATACCTCTCTTGAAACGAATGATATAAAAACAGAAACGGCTCATCAGACCGTTTTCCGCATCAGGTATCAATTTCCTTACCTGTTCGGGAGTTCCAGCCAAAGCGACTGACACTCTTGGATTGCTGACTTCGCAATATTCCCTGTCCTTGCGGCGGCTTAAACTGACTAACTCATGGTGAAATGCCTTTCGTAATACATCTGAATAATTACCATAGTCCGACTTCAAAGTCTGGCTTAATGTGTCACCTTCCGATTCAAATAGCAGTCCGATTCCGTCATTATCTCCCAATATCTTCAGGAAAGAACTTGCGCTACTGTTGGCAGGAATGACAAGCATTCGCATAGGCGGTTCAGTTGGCATGGTAATTCCACCATCTTTCTTGCCTTTGATGTAAGTGTTCATTGCTTCCTTGTACTCCTGCTCCAATCGTTTGGAAAGTTCATGCAAATTACGATTGATAGGTGCTACAAGTTCCCGGCACAAAGTCAACGCACCTTTCCCCATACCGGCATCTGCTACTACAAACAGATAAAGGTTCGGATAAACGATGCGTTCATCGTACACTCCACAAATATTGTGAAAGCAGACAGACAAACACACAATCGCCCCAATCAATATTGTATCACGGTCATCCAGCGATATAGAATTGTTGACAACCTCATTTAGAAAAGAGGGAAGATGCTCAAATACACACTCAGGAAATACCGGAAGTTCTTCCTCTGACTTTATCCATTTACCCGTTTTTCCATTTTGGATATTTGGCAAAATGGATAAATGTTCTTTGCTGAATGGAGCCAGCGAGATTCCGGCTTGGTTTGCAAGATGGAAGAAAGAACGAATGGTAATACCTTGTCCTTTGGATTGCAGACAATATGTATATTGTTTGTCGGTTTCTTCCCTTTGATAGTTAGGGTAAAACCTGCTAATGCGGTGATAATACTCCCGTCCATTTTCCCCCAATCCGTCCACAAGCGCAAAACCCAATTCTACCCAATCTTTATAATTGGGTGTTATATCAATGGCACGCTGCTCTATTTCCCGGACAATATGTTCCACATCTTCCTCCACCTTATTATATAATGGAGTGATACTTGGCATATCTGTTTGCTGTATTTCAGAAGGGACATTCTCCCAATCTTGGGCGAAAAATATTTTCTTCGACATCATCTTTGTATTTAGGGTTAATATATGCTTGTGGATCATGTGGCAAAAAACATGAACGAGCAACGTCACTTCCGGACATATCTACCAACGGCAAGCCTGTTGCTTTGATACAGTTGGTAACAGCCTTAAAGTACCGGGAATGTTCCCAGCCTTTCAAGTCAACAGGTATTATCCATTTTAATCCATTACCGGACGGACTGACAAATAACAGTTCCGTATCGAAATACTCATGGTTGAGTAACTTTTGCTTTAGTTCCATAATATTTTCCACATGATCAAAATCCAGACACATCAATCCGGAGTGCATTATCAGTTCCCTCTCATTCCGCTTACGGAATAGTCCAGAAAAGGTACAATAGTCAAAATGGGTAGCTTTGTACCTTTTGGCTTCAGGAGAAGTAGCCATCAGACGTAAGGCTTCGGTTTGTGGTTGTGCATAATGCCCGGTGATATAGCGGTACACATCCACAATACCTACAGCTCTTATCGGTTCGATGTTCTGGATGGGTTTGCGAAAGAATGAAAAACAATAATCAGTCGTTCCCATCATCTGATAATCTTTTTGGATTCAACAAATCGTCTGGCTTCCTCCATCAAGTCATCCTGTGTCTTATGCGATTTATTCTTCAACCAGTCATCAATTTCTGATTGTAGAAAAGCCAGAGCCTTATTTATTTTATGTACGGGGATTTGTTTGGCTGAAACCCATCCATAAACCGTTTGCTTGGCAGGATGCGATGGTAGATAAGCACAAAGCTCGTCTATATCCATCCACTTGGGTGAATTACTTGCCTGCTTATTCTGCAGGGCATTTACTTTAGATTGTAGAGCCTCTACGGACTCAATCAGGTAGGACAATGCATTTGGCATCTCCTCCAACGAATTTACTTTATAAGCCATATCTTTCGTATTTTAGAGTTAATGCCGCAAAAGTATATGTATGTTTATGGGTGCTAAATAGGTGCTTGAAAGCCACCAATTACCCACTCATTCACCACCGATAGATTTAGTTTTCATTAACACAAAAGGATATCAAAAGGGGGAGCAAACTCTTTTTATAGTAAAATACTCTCCATTTAGAGTATCTATGATGCAAAATACCCCTCAAAAAGCAGGTGCTTAATGAGGGGTAAATTATGATGTGTTTATGATTCTTTGTTATAAGTCATTGATGCTCAAGGGTGGAAGTTTCCACCATGACCTACAAGGTCAAAATTTCGATGTGTAATGTATTAGCAGCTTTTTTTTCTGTTCGTTTACGCTGGGCATATAAATCTGGGGGGCTAATGTTTGTATGCCACATTAAAGATTTAGCTATCCGGTAAATTTTTTTATAGTGAATCAAGTAAGTGGAAAAACCAAGTAGTTTTCTTTCTACTCAATTATAGGCTATATTGTATATAAATTATTATTATAGATTTATTTATCTATATTTTATTATTATAGATTATTTTACCTATAATCATTGGCGAAATAAAAGAAAATTCATACATTTGCCATCGAATCAATGAACCATAATATGTTTGCAACAATTTCAGCGGATATAGTAGCATCCACTTCCTTGTCTGTGAATGAAACTATAGGATTAAAGCAAAGGATAGAATCATTATTTGGCTTGTTAAAAGTGAGTTATCCTGATTTTGAAGGTCGCCAAATAAAAGGGGACTATATAGAGTGTGTAATGCAAAATGTATCAAACGTATTCCGGATAGCCTTTATAATCAAATCCTGCATCAAATCTTTTTCCACAGCTAAAAATGAAAAGACGAAAAATTTCCATACATACGGAATACGGATGGCCATTGGTATTGGAGATATGAGAATAGTGAATACCGAACAAGGCATTTGGGATGGTGAAGCCATATATCTGTCAGGACGTGCGCTTGAGGAAATGAGTTCCCTTAATAAGGGAACGATGTCTGTTCATACAAGTAAAAAGCAATTATCTGCCCCTTTACAAACTATAGCCCTATTGACCGATGCCATATTAAATGATATGACTGTGCGCCAAAGTGAAGTCGTTTACTATAAACTGCTTGGTTTCAAAGAGGCAGACATTGCCAAAAAACTGGGTATATCCCAAGCCAGTGTAAATAATGCTTCTACAGCTACAAAATGGTATTGTATAGAAGAATCCATAAAGTATTTTGAACAGATAAATTTTGAAGGATATGAATAGTTGGTTGTTTTTAAGTCTGATATTGGCACATGTTATAGGTGATTTTTACCTGCAGAATGATAAATACTGTGCACAGAAAGAGGAAAGGAAATTCAAAAGCTGGTTCCTGTATGTGCATTCGCTTATTATCGGCGTGGTATCATGGGTAGTTGTTCCTGTTTATGAATTCAGATTTTATGCCCTTGCCATTGCTTTTTCTCATCTGGTGATAGATGTTATCAAAACATATAGCCCCAAAGGATTATGGAATTTTGTGATTGATCAGGTTGCTCATTTGGCGATATTGATTATAGTGATATTTTCCTTTGACACTACAACAAAGTTGCCAATCCAATCGATGGATTGCAATGGCAGCTACTCTATACCTCTATTCATATTGGCTTTACTATTGTGCATCAAGCCTGCAAACATCCTGATTAAGTTGGTCTTAAAGAAATATCAAGTTGGAGAGACACAGTCTTGTGAAAATATCAAAAATGCAGGAGCGTTAATTGGAAATTTAGAACGTATTCTTACAATCATATTCGTTATCATTGGACAATATGAAGCAATTGGTTTTATAATAGCGGCAAAATCCATACTTCGATTCAAAGACACGGATACAGCAAAAACAGAATATGTCCTTGCCGGAACGTTTCTGAGTTTTGGAATTGCATTGCTGTGTGGTTTAATGGCAACAAAATAACAGATGGACAGTTTTCAAGAGAAATACAATGCGCTTGTCATTAAATACAATGCTCTGCTTGCCGAAAATGAAAAACTGAAGTCAATACTTTCACAGCATGGTATAGTGTATTCCTCCATTAAATGTGCTGATGAAAGTACAGCATTTTCTTCCATAACATATCCTCAAATCAAACTCTCTCTTGATGAGAAAATTGCATTGTTCCGTAACTTTTTCAAGGGACGAGATGATGTATTTGCACGACGATGGTTCAACAAAGCCACAGAAAAGGGTGGTTACCAACCAGTATGTATCAACGAATGGCGCAGAGGAATATGCGATAAGAAAAAGCATAAATGTGCAGAGTGTCCCAACCGCAATTTTGCCACGTTAACCAATCAAGACATATACCGACATCTGGAAGGTAAAGATGAGAACGGATGCGATGTTATAGGTCTGTACGTTGTTACTTCTGATAATAAATGTTCTTTCCTGTGTGCTGATTTTGATGACAAGAATTGCACTCATGGATATAAGAACGATGTGTTGGCATTTATTCCCATTTGCAGAGAGTGGAGAATCCCATTCAGTATAGAACGCTCACGCTCCGGCAATGGTGCACATGTATGGATTTTCTTTGATCAACCCATACCTGCCTACAAAGCAAGAAAATTAGGCAATATAATTCTTACGGAAGCCATGAAGCGTAATGGACGGATTACATTCGATTCATACGATCGTTTCTTTCCCAATCAGGATAAAGTACCGGAAGGCGGATTCGGCAATCTCATTGCGTTACCATTGCAGGGAAAAGCCAGGAAAGCAGGAAACAGCGTTTTTGTAGATGATCAGTTTCTTCCGTTCCAGGATCAATGGGCATACCTATACAATGTAAGAAAAATAGATGAAAGTACCGTAGATGCATTATTGACACAGCATCAGCAGGAAGATTTTGGAACATTGGCCACATCTTCGGAAAATAAACCGTGGGAAATACCGGTCATACAAGATGTGACCCAGGAAGACTTTAACGGCATACTTATAATACATAAATCAGACAGGATATATATTCCTTTAAAATCCATTTCAGATAAGGTTAGTAATCATTTGAAACATATTGCGGCGTTCAAAAATCCAGAATTTTACAGCAAACAGGCGATGCGTATTTCCATATATAACATTCCTCGTATTATCTGCCGTGCAGATTTTACCGATGAATATCTTGCAATGCCTCGGGGGTGTGAGGATGCCATTATCAACATGCTGTATTCCTTCAAAATTGATTATGAAATAGTTGATAATACAAATCATGGTAAACCTATTGGCGTAACATTCAAAGGAAAAGAACGCGATGAACAATTGGACGCGATCAATGCCCTCATGCCATTTTCCAACGGTGTGTTGTCTGCAACGACAGCCTTTGGAAAGACTGTTACAGCCGCAGCTCTGATTGCCCGAAGAAAGACAAATACACTTATTCTGGTACACTCCAAGGCATTGCTTATGCAATGGCATGAACGTCTGTCTGAATTTCTTGACATAGATTTTACAGAAGAGGAGATTTCCAAGAAGCGAGGCAGGAAGAAGGCTTTTTCTCCGGTCGGGTGTCTTGATTCTACCTCTAACACGTTGCATGGTGTTATTGATATAGCCCTTATGCAGTCGTGTTTTGAAAATGACGAAGTCAAGCCTTTTGTAAAAGGATACGGGATGGTCATTGTAGACGAGTGTCATCACGTATCTTCCATAACATTTGAGAATGTGTTAAAACACGTTACGGCACATTATGTCTATGGGCTTACTGCCACTCCAATCCGTAAAGATGGTTTGCAGCCTATTATCTTTATGCAATGCGGTCCGATTCGTTTTTTTGCCGATGCCAAGGCACAGATACAGAAGCAGTCGTTCCAGCGTTATCTTATGCCGAGATTTACATCTTATAGACCTGTTACCGATGACAAACAATCGTTTACGGCACTATCACAATCCCTCGCTGAATCGGAAATACGGAATAATCTTATAATAGAGGATGTCCTTAATGTTGTGGCTGCAGGCCGAACGCCTATAATACTTACTGCCAGAACTTCTCATGTAGAATTGCTTGCCGAAATGTTGAAGCAGCATGTAGCCAACATCATACAACTCACAGGAGAAGGGACTGCAAAGAACAAGAGAGAAACGCTGCAAAAGTTACAGGATATACCCAAAGATGCCCCTCTTGTAATAGTAGCCACGGGAAAATATGTGGGAGAGGGATTTGACTATCCACGACTTGATACACTGTTTTTGGCACTACCAATCTCATGGAAAGGATTGGTGGCACAATATGCCGGACGTTTGCACCGTGAGAATGAGGGCAAGAAAGATGTTCGTATTTATGACTATATTGATATACACGAACCTGTTTGTGAGAATATGTATCGTAAACGCCTAAAAGGATACTCTGCCATCGGTTATCGTGTACTGTCAAAAGATACTCAGACACTGTTTGATAATACAGATGACTTACAAACATCATCATATGAAGGACAGATTTTCAATGGTAACACATTCCGTTTGGCATTTATGCAAAATTTGAAAAGTTCAAGACAATCTATTGTCATATCCTCTCCAAAACTCTATCGTACAGAACGAAACACATTTGTTAAAATGCTCAGAGAGTTTCATGTAAGTGGTGTTCAAATTGCAATTCTTACATCAGAGGAAAGCAGTCAGACGAATTATCTAAAAAGTTTAGGATTATATGTAAAGATTGTACCTAAACTATCTTTATCCTCGTGTATCATAGATAGGTCCACGGTCTGGTATGGCAGTATCAATATACTTGGCTATGTAACAGAAGAAGATAACATTATTAAAATCACAGATGGTAAACTTGCAAATGAGCTACTTGATGTCATTTACGATAGCCCCAAATAGGGGAATGCAAATAAGTAGAAAATAATCATCGTTTTACTCTCTAATGACAGTATTATAAGTGTAATAATTCTTGCAGAACAGATGTAATTACTGCTAAATAGTAAAACTTTTTAGCGCGATGCAATTTTAGAGCGTTTTGCAACAAAATACCCCTCAAAAAGCCGATGCTTAATGAGGGGCAAATAACGATAAATATGTAATTTACTTAACCTGAGTTGCTGAATTTCAATAGTTGTATTTTAATGACCTATAAATTCAGGTTGTCTATATGCAGCGTATTAGCCGCTTTTTCTTTCTTCTCATTCACGATATGCGTATAAATCTGCGTGGTTCTGACATTTGTATGACCCATTAAATCTTTAATGGTATATATGTCAACACCATTTTCCAGCAATAGTGAAGCGAAGCTGTGGCGGCCGCAATGGAAAGTAACATGTTTCTTGATGTCGGATGCTTCTATCCACACTTTCAGAGGACGTGAAATCCAAGAAGCATCTGTCAATCCTTCAAAAACGAGAGATTCTTCATCGCTTGGGCGTTCACCACATAGCTGAAGGGCTTGTTGGGTGATAGGCTTATAATCGGGTACTTTCGTTTTTTGTTGTACAACTACCGCTTGCCAAGTACCCTTACTTGTTTGCTGAATTTGTTTCCATTTCAAAGTTTGGATATCACCATGCCGTAATCCTGTAAGAATTGAAAACAAGAACGCACGTTTTAAAACCTCATTCTTACAAGGTGTATTAACCAACATTTGTACCTCATTCATAGTAAGGGCAACACGAGGTTTCTCAATGCTTGTTATTCCTTTGACTTTTGCACTGATGTCAACTGTCAGGTATTCATCAACGAACGCTTGTTTTAATCCAGCCTTGAGTATAGAGAAATAGGTGGACGCCGTGTTTTGTGAAATAGTTCCTTTCTTAGTGCCACCCATTGGAGCACGGAGAAAGAACATCTTAATATCTTCAAGCAACTTAACGGATATGTCCTTAAATGGGATTGGTTGTCCTTGAGAATAAATCTTCAACAATTCACCCACTCGCCTCCAGTTAACTATAATTGAATTGGAACTATTAGGATGTCGTTTGCTGATAATACTATTGAAATACTTGATAAAGTCCTGTTCGCTCCGTTCATTTTGTGCAGCGATTTCATTCTCTTTATCCGTATATAGAATTGCGCTATCGTATTCACGTTGCCGTAACTTACGCACATTGTCGGCATAGATACAAGCCTCTTGATCTATCGTTGAACGGCATTGGATGATTCCATTCAAATCACGTTTAGGTTTATAATTGAATGTTCCATCCGGCAAGATTCGTGCAATGGACGATTTGTCCCAAATTGGTGTGGATATAGTCCGGTTAATTGATTCAACCACACGACTTGCCCGTTTAGAGCCTCGCTTGTAAACCGGGTATGATTCTATAATCAGATACCACTCATCTTTATAATTTGATTTTCTGAGTTTGGCGGTTACTTTAGTGTTTGGTAATGCTTTCTTCATAATGACTTATATAATTTATCAATTTCAGATTTGGGAACATAAACATAATTACCGATTTGGCATGTAGGAATAGAATGACGCCGTATGTGCTTAAAGACACTACTATCATTGATATGAAATTTCTTTGCAATCTCTCCGATAGTATAACAATCTTTTGGTTCAAAGGATAATGTTTCCTTTTTCCTCTTTTTACTCCTGTTCTTTGCTTTGAAGTGTTCATCCATATATTGCCGACTAAGGCGTGTCAGACGTTGACCAAAATTGTATGATGGTATAGAGCCTTGTCGTATCATGCGATAAAGTACATCCTTACTAATACCGTAAATCAACATAGCTTCTTTAACCGTTAGAAATCCCTTGCTGGATGGTATTCGTCTAATTAATGCTTGACGTATTGCTTCTTTCTCTTTTGCGATTTGTCTTTTCTTGTATGCTCGTTTGGAACAAGCAGGGCAACAATACTTTGACATCAATGTGGGAGGAGTAAAGATTTTACCGCACTCCTCGCAACATCTTTGGATGGTATAATTTCCTCTTGGCATATTCTTCTCGTTATAAATGGTTTATATCAATTTATGTTGTATCTTATCGCCAAATAAGACGTGTCGCAAATATGTTGCAAATAAGAGATAAAAAAGCCTATAGAAAACACATAGAAACCATGAACCCTATAAACGCAAAAAGCGTGCAACTCGTTGAGCTGCACGCTTTTGCTTATTGTTTATTATTTGTTTACTTATCGGAATCATTTGACGTATTCAAATATAATGTATTATATAAATCAATAAGTTATAAACTTATGATACAAATATGGTTTATTTTCGTGTAACTGATTAAAGAATGGAGTTATATAGAGCA
>OOBR01001635.1_pt1 | contig 11936 bp, 9 predicted proteins | sample 1671281 | NCBI WGS metagenome assembly OOBR01 (sample SAMN06348140, study PRJEB24527) | human gut metagenome | biome: human gut; feature: ankylosing spondylitis patient; material: feces | host: Homo sapiens | place: China | collected 2015-10
CCGCCTGTATGATGGGATACTGAATACCAAAAAGACTACAAATTCGATTCATATTATTTCTTGCGTTAATCTCGCTAAAATTAGTGAACTATTTTTATTGGAACAACAATTTCTTTGTCGAGGTTGTTGAATAGGCATATAACTTTAAAATATAAGAGATATGCCAGAGAATATAATGAAAACGTTATGGGATGAGAGCGATGATCTTCACGATGAGACCATGTCTACCAATTCGGTATTGTCGGATGATTACACGTCTAATGACATTCAAGATTTACAAGAAACGATCGAAAATGAAAATATCGAGGACGGTATAGAGAGCGATTCGATTGAACATTGAGTGAAAGCATATTGGGTCCCCGAAGGGAAGATCTCCCTTTGGGGATCTTTTTTGTGTGAATTGTGAAAATCTTTTTCCGGATTCTAAATAATAACAATTTGAAATAGAATTGTAACGCAAAACTTCGTTATCTTTGTCCATTGTAATTCTAATATAACAATGGCATGAATAAAACGCTTATGGCCGCAGGTTTAGCGGTTATTTTGGGAGCTTGTTCCTCCTCAAAGAAAAGCGATGTAGCGGAAGGCGCTACACCCAATCCGTTTTTTGCGGAGTATACGACACCGTTCGGGGTGCCTCCGTTTGACCAAATAGAGGTGGCTCATTACAAGCCGGCTCTTTTGAAAGGCATGGAAGAGCAGTCGAAGGAGATCGAGGCGATCGTGGCAAATCCGGATGCGCCGACATTCGAGAATACGATCGTGGCCTTAGACCAAAGTGGCGAGTTGCTTACTAAAGTAATGTATGCTTTCGGTGGCCAATCCAGTGTGAATACCACGGACGAGATCCAAGAGCTCGAACGTGAGCTTTATCCCCTTTTATCCAAACATTCGGATGATATCAGCCTAAATCCCCAGCTTTTCGCCCGGGTGAAATCCGTATATGAGAATCAGGCGAGCTTCCATCTGGATAAGGAACAGAAGAAGCTGTTGGAGGAAACCTATAAAAGCTTTGTCCGGGGAGGAGCCAATCTGCCGGAGGATAAGCAGGCGAAGTTGCGTGAGCTGAACGAGAAGATATCCATGCTCCAACTTACTTTCGGACAGAATACCCTGAAAGAGACCAACGATTTCCAATTAGTGATCGATAATAAAGAGGACTTATCCGGTCTGCCGGAAGACGTGATCGTCAAGGCGGCGCAAACGGCCCAAGAGAATGGTCTGGATGGTAAGTGGGTGTTTACCCTCCATAATCCGAGCGTGATGCCTTTCCTTCAATACGCCGATAAGCGTGATTTGCGTGAGAAGATCTTCAAGGCGTATACGAATCGTGGCAACAATAATAATGAGAATGATAATAAGGAGGTCGTTAAGCAGCTGGTTGCCGCTCGTCTGGAGAAAGCCCGATTGATGGGATATGAGGATTATGCCGCTTTCGTATTGGAAGAGAATATGGCGAAGAACGAGAAGAACGTGTACGACTTGCTTGATAAAATCTGGCCATCTGCCTTGGCGAAAGCGAAAGAGGAATTGGCCGATATCAACGCCGAGATCAAGAAGGAAGGCGGTAATTACGAGGCCGAGGGCTGGGACTGGCGTTATTATTTCGAGAAAGCCAAGAAAGCGAAATATAACTTGGACGAGAACGAGATGCGTCCTTATTTTGAGTTGGGACATGTACGTGAGGGCATCTTCTATGTAGCCAATAAATTATACGGTATCACGTTTACCGAGATCAAGGACATCCCGAAACCGGACCCTGACGCTCTCGCTTTCGAGTGCAAGGATAAAGATGGTACGCATCTGGGCGTGCTGTATATGGATTTCTTTACCCGCCCGGGCAAAGGAGGTGGCGCATGGTGCGGCGGTTACCGTTCACAAACGTATAAAGATGGGAAACGGGTAGCCCCGGTGGTTACTACCGTATTTAATTTCAGTAAACCGGCGGAGGGACAACCGGCGCTTTTGACGGCCGACGAGACCGAGACCGTATTCCATGAGTTCGGTCATGCCTTGCACGGTTTATTCTGCGACGTTCATTATTATGGCGTGTCCGACGTGCCTCGTGACTTTGTGGAGCTACCTTCGCAAGTCGATGAGCATTGGGCCGTTGAGCCGGAGGTATTGAAAGTGTACGCTAAACATTACCAGACCGGCGAGGTAATACCGCAAGCCCTTGTAGACAAGATGATCAAGAGTGGCAAGTATGGACAAGGCTTCGCTACGACGGAGTATCTGGCCGCCTCTTATCTGGATATGGATTATCATGTATTGAAAGAGATCCCTGCCGATTTGGATATCGAGAAATTTGAGGCGAAGGTCTTGGGCGATCGTGGTCTGATCCGTCAGATTCCGTCTCGCTATCGCTCCACTTATTTCGGACATACGATGGAAGGTGGATATACAGCCGGTTATTATAGTTATATCTGGGCGGAAGTGTTGGATTGCGACGCTTTCCAAGCTTATAAGGAGACGGGTAATATCTTCAACCCGGAGGTTGCCTCTAAATTCCGTAAATACGTACTGACCCCGGGCGGCATCGACGACGCTATGGACATGTACGTGAATTTCCGTGGCAAACAACCTAGCATCGATCCGCTGTTGGAGAACAGAGGGCTAAAATGAGCAGAACAATTTATAACTCATAAATCAAAAAATCAGTAAAGATGAAACAATTAATTATGGCAGCAGGATTAGCCGTTATGCTTACTGCCTGCGGTACTTCCGAAAAGAAGACCGTGGAGGGTGAGAACCCGTTCTTTGCGGAATATACCACCCCGTTTGGAGTTCCACCTTTTGATCAAATCAAGTTCGAGCACTACAAACCGGCCCTATTGCAAGGCATGGAAGAGGGACGCAAGGAGATCGAGGCGATCGTGAATAACCCGGAGGAGCCGACGTTCGAGAATACGATTGTCGCTTTGGATGAGCAGGGTGCGTTGCTTCGGAAGGTCCAGATCGTTTTCGGTGGACAGAATAGCGTGAATACGAATGATGAGATGCAGGCGTTAAGCCGTGAGATGTCGCCGCTATTGTCAAAATATAGTGATGATATCAACTTGAATCCGAAATTATTCGCTCGTGTGAAGGCGGTATACGATAAGAAGGATGAGTTGGGTCTCGATAAGGAGCAAATGAAGTTATTGGAGGAGACTTATAAGGACTTCGTTCGGGGTGGCGCTAATCTTTCCGCTGAGGATCAGGCTAAATTGCGTGAGTTGAATAGCAAGATCTCCATGCTACAGCTTACTTTCGGACAGAATATGCTGAAAGAGACGAACGCTTTTAAATTGGTGATCGACAAGCAGGAGGATCTTTCCGGTCTGCCCGAGACCTTGATCGCTAACGCCGCTCAAGCGGCTAAGGATGCCGGGATGGAAGGCAAATGGGTATTTACCTTGCAGAACCCGAGCGTGATGCCGTTCTTGCAATATTCCGATAAACGTGAGTTGCGTGAGAAGATGTTCAACGCTTATATCAACCGTGGTAATAATAATAATGAGAACGATAACAAGGAAGTGGTTCGTGATTTGGTTGCCGCTCGTTTGGCGAAAGCGAAGTTGATGGGCTATGATGATTACGCTTCTTTCGTGTTGGAGGATCGTATGGCGAAAAGCTCGGATAAGGTTTATCAATTGTTAGATGAGGTTTGGAAGCCTGCTTTGGCGAAAGCGAAAGATGAGTTGGCCGATATAAACGCCGAGATCAAGAAAGAAGGCGGCAATTTCGAGGCCGAGGGCTGGGATTGGCGTTATTATTTCGAGAAGGCCAAGAAGGCTAAATTCAATTTGGATGAGAATGAGGTTCGTCCTTACTTGAAGTTGGATAATGTTCGTGAGGGTGCTTTCTATGTAGCTAATAAGTTATATGGTATCACGTTCACCCCGATCCGTAATATCCCGTTGCCTTATCCGGAAGCGCAGGCTTTTGAGTGCAAAGATAAGGATGGCTCTCATTTGGGCGTTATTTATTTCGATTTCTTCCCTCGTGCCAGCAAGCGTGGTGGCGCATGGTGTGGTTCTTATCGTCCGCAGGCTTATAAGGATGGCAAGCGTGTGGCTCCGGTCGTAACGATCGTTTGTAACTTTAGCCAGCCGGCTCCGGGACAACCTGCGTTGTTGAGCGCTGATGAGGCGAATACATTGTTCCATGAGTTCGGTCATGGTTTGCACGGCTTGTTCCGTGACGTGCATTACTCCGGTGTTTCTGGTGTTCCTCGTGATTTCGTGGAGTTGCCTTCACAGGTTATGGAGCATTGGGTATTCGAGCCGGAAGTATTGAAGGTGTACGCTAAGCATTATCAGACCGGCGAGGTGATCCCGGCCGAGTTGATCGAGAAGTTGGATAAGAGCGGTAAGTACGGACAAGGTTTCGCTACGACGGAGTATCTGGCGGCTTCTTATCTGGATATGGATTTCCATGCGGTCAGTGGTGATGCGGCGGATAAGAAAGTGATCAAGTTCGTTGACCAGACGAATAATGTTCCGGCCAACTTGAATGTGATGGATTTCGAGCAACAGACGTTAGGCCGTCGTGGTTTGCTGAAACAAATCCCTTCCCGTTACCGTACGACTTACTTCAACCATACGATGGGTGGCGGCTACACCGCCGGCTATTATAGCTACATCTGGGCTGAGGTATTGGATTGCGACGCTTTCGAGGCATTCAAGGAAACCGGCGACATCTTTAATCAAGAATGTGCCGATAAATTCCGTAAATATGTCTTGACCCCGGGCGGTATCGACGACGCTATGGATATGTACAAGAATTTCCGTGGCAAGGAACCGGGTACGGATCCGTTGCTGAAGAATAGAGGACTGAAATAATCTAGAAATGGAGATTTTATAAAGGCGGACCGGTTGGTTCGCCTTTTTTTGTATATGCTCAACCTCCCGGATCTGTATTACATTTGCTAAGTTTTATCACGAAAAAATAGCGATAGTATGGAGAAAAAGGATTTAGTAGAAGGGATGAGGTTGTATATCTATAAATTGCGTGTGGATGGGCGTTATTCCACGGCGAAGAGCTATCAGGATGCATTGAACTCATTCATGCGGTTTTGTGGGTTGGAGGTAATTCCCTATATCTATGTCAATAAGGAGAACCTTCGGCGTTATCAGGCCTTTTTGTTGAATAAAGGATGTACATGGAACACGGTGTCGACCTATATGCGTCGGATCCGTTGTGTGTACAACATGGCGGTGGAGGAAGGGTTGGCCCCCTATATCCCTTATTTATTTAAGGGAGTTTTCACGGGTATAGAGAGCAAACGCAAAAAGGCGTTACCACAGGATTTATTACGTTCTCTGATGACGGCCTCATTAGATGATCCGGAACTGAGAAAAACACGGCAGGCATTGTGCCTGATGTTCCAGTTTTGCGGTATGGCATTCGTGGATTTCGCTCATCTGAAAAAGGAGAATGTCCGGGGTGGGGTTTTGGAATATAAACGCCAGAAAACGGGTACTCCGATGCTTATAGAGGTACAATCTACCGCATGGGAGTCGCTGAGGGAACTGTCAAGTGATGTAGGTAAGGACTCACCCTATTTGTTTCCTTTCTTGAAAGGGATAAAAGTGGGAAAAGAAGCCTACAAGGAGTACACTTCCGCTTTGGCCCATTTTAACCGGAATTTGAAGAGGTTGGCGAGAGCCTGCGGTGTGTCTATCCCGATCACCTCATATTCGATCCGTCATTCTTTTGCGATGATTTTGAAGGAACAGGATGTCCCGATTGAGATGATCAGCGAACTATTGGGCCATAAATCGATCAAGACTACGCAAATCTATTTGAAAAGTTTCTCGTTGGAAAAGATGTCTGCGGTGAATAAAATTTGTTTTGAGAGTGTGTACAATCATGTACCGAAAGTAGGGTAAAGGGAGTAGGCTACTTGGGGAGTAGCGTATTCTTTCACGGCGCAAATGTAGTAAAAAATAACTAAAAACAAGCAAACAAATGCGCTTGTTTACTCATTGTAGGCGTTTGATCCTCTCTATTTTTTGATTTTCCTGTTTTATCCTAGACGTATAGACATGGTGATGCGGGTGAAATGACCTCTTGTTCCCGGTATCATTCCACCATGCCTTATAACCTGTGTGTATTCCTGTAGAGACGGGGCATGCCCCGTCTCATCCCCTCCAAATGGTAACTTAAAGCTACTATCAGACAGTGGGAGACGGGGCGTGCCCCGTCTCTACAACCGGGTGATAACCGTTCTCGCACCTTTTAGGCTACTCCCCAAGTAGCCTAAGATTTCAAGAGATGGTAATTTTCAGTAATGCCATATTTGAAAATATAAAACGCTGTTTATCAAGGTTATATAAAAGAATCTTGGTAGGGCTCTGAATTGCCGTGGGGTCTGTTTTCGGGCCACGGGATAACCACTAGAAAAGATAATCATAGAGATGGATATATTGACAAGCAAGTGCTCGGATAGGTTCATGGCGCATGTTCGTAAGCGACGTGATCAAGAGGCTGTCCGCTGGTACGTGCTCACGCTCCCTACCGCCGGTGGCGGGCGTGACAGGATCAGCCCCTCGAAGGGGCTGGACGCTGAGCTTTCCCGCCGTGAGCGTCGTGGTGAGGCGTTGTTCGAGTATTTCTCCCCCTCGTATGTCGAGGCGAGGAAGGTGGGCGGCAAGATGGTCAACACGAAACGGCCCCTGCTGTACAACTACGTGTTCGTCCACGCCTCGGAGGACGAGATCTTCCGCCTGAAGCGTACGCTTCCCCTGTATAATTTCCTCCCCCGGGTTTCCTCCGGCGGGCGGTCTTATTTCCCGTACCTCTCGGATCGTGAGATGGATACCTTGCGTTGGGTCGCGGCTTCTTACTCCAACGAGCTTCCGGTGTACGTGCCAGATAGCGGTCGCTTGTTGAAAGGCGACCGTGTGCGTATCACCTCCGGCCCTTTTACCGACATGGAGGCCGAGGTGGTGGTACAGCCGGGCGGTGGCCATAAGGACGTGATGGTGCGTATCCTCGATTGCATGTGGGTTCCCTTGTTCGAGGTGAGAGCTGGGGAGTATGAGTTGATCGAGCTGAACACGGGGGGCAAGCACGTGTATACCCATTTGGACAACGACCGTCTGTCGGAGGGCTTGCACGATGCCTTGGGCCGTTACCACGCCAGAGGCGTGGTAACGGATGAGGATGCCCGTCTGGCCCGTGAGGTCCTGCGTGGCTACGCCTCTCTCCGTGGTGAGACCGACGTGATCCGTTGCAAGCTTTACTCTTTGCTCCTTCCTGCCTATCTGCTTTTGGGCGAGTCGGATGAGTTCGATCGTTTGCACGCCACGATGCGCAGCATGCTCCCGGTGATAAAAGCGGGGCAATCCCGTGCCTTGTTGCTGGTCACGCTGTACGGCTGTACGGACAGCAGCCTCTACCAGCGCATGGCGCACGAGCTGGTTGACCCTTGGATGGAGGAGGCCTCGCCCAAGAGGAGCAAGTCCGTGTTGATACGTCGTTTACGTGATTACGACCGCTGGTTCGGGCACGGGAACGGCGATAAGTAAAAGATATGAGAGAAAAGAGAGACATATGCGGCGTTCCTTCGGGCATCCGGCTGATGAACCTGTTGCGTGAGCGTTTGACAGAGATCATGGATCGTGAGCGTGCGAACCAAAACTCAATACACCTGTATTGTACGGGGGCTTACTGGGTGGCTTTTGAGTGTTCGGCCTATCAGTTGTATCGTGCATTTCCAGATAGCGAGACCATGCCGTTGCGCCTGTTCGCCTACCCGTTCCCGATCGTGATGGTGTCCGTTACGGATCGCTCGCTCCGCTCGTACGCCCGTAAACATATATTGAGAAGAGACGAGTCGGATTACAAGCTATTGACCGTCCCCGGATTTTCCTTGGCAGACTACCGTGAATGGCACGCCGGCGAGGTGGAGGGGCTACCTTTATTAAGTGAGAGAGTATGAGTGCTGAAAAAAAGAAAACTACACCATTCGGAAAAAGTGAGGGAGCGGAACCGGAGCGATTCATCCCGGATGGGATGGGTATGTTCCAACGTAATGTAAAACGTATAGGGGATTGTGCGCTGGCGTTTTTGGCCTTGATCGTATTCTCCCCGCTGTTTTTACTTTGTTATATCGCCGTAAAACGGGAGGATGGAGGCCCGGCGATCTTTAGGCAAGAGCGTATCGGTCGCTTCGGTCGCCCGTTCAACATCTATAAGTTCCGTAGTATGCGTCTGGACGCTGAGAAATTCGGTCCGGCCCTTTACAAGGGTGGGGCAGATCCCCGGATGACCCGTGTCGGAAAATTCCTTCGGGTACATCACTTGGACGAGTTGCCCCAGTTATGGAATGTTTTTGTGGGCGACATGTCCTTTATCGGTCCCCGTCCCGAGCGTAAGTTCTACATCGACCAGATCATGGAGCGTGATCCTCGTTACCGTTACCTCTACCAGATCCGTCCGGGCGTGACCTCTTACGCCACGCTCTACAATGGGTATACGGACACGGTCGATAAGATGCTCCGCCGCTTGCGTTACGACCTGTTCTATCTGGAACATCGCTCTTGGCTGTTCGATTTCAAGATATTGGTGAAGACCTTCTTGAATATAGCCTTTGGTAAGAAATTCTAATGCTAGATCTCCCCGTATTCCTCCCTTGCGTCAAAGCAGGGGCAAGCCTTACGGATATAGGGGCTAAGTTGGTAATCTCCTAGGATGCGTGCCTCCGGGTAATCCCTTCGTAATTGCCGTAGCAGATCCATCAAGGTACAGCGCTGGGCGTAGGTCCGGGTATCGGCTGGACGGCCTTGTTCGTCGAGTCCTCCCTCGTAACATATACCGATACTTTTGTCGTTCCATCCGGCTGCGTGCGCCCCGATCTGGTTGACCGGCCGGCAGCGGTGTAATTCCCCGTCCCGTGTGATATAGAAATGATAGCCGATATCGGCGAATCCCCGTGCCTTGTGCGATGAACGGAGCGCCTCCACAGGAAAATCCCTGTCATATCGTGTGGCCGAGCAATGAATTACAAGGAGGCTGACCTCCCTGTAATTCTGGTAGAAACAATAAACCTTACCCATGATAATTGAAAATTAGAGAATACAGGATTGGATGCCAAGTGCTCCCGCGATGGCGGTAGCTACGGCGATGATCACTTTGATAATGGTACTCCATACGGACTTTTTCATGAATTATGAATTTTAAATTATGAATTATGAATTAGGAATCCCGGCTGATATAAGAGGAAAGCTTCGCTTTCCTTCGGACGGCCTCAGCGGACGGGCGTCAAGCGAAGAGACCGTAGCGAGCGCCCGGAGCATCCCTGTTTGAGCGAAGCGAGTTGGGATGCGACAGCGAGCGTAGGTCTCGAAGTAGCCCGTCAGCGTCAGCCTTGACCTTTTGGTTACTTTTGGGTCAAGCCAAAAGTGACACATCAGATCTCATCAGGCGACTCAGAATCGGAACCGCCCCCTTCCTCTACCGGCGTCCCGAGTATCGTCACCTTGAGCAACGAAGTCTTCTCGCCCAGCAGCGAGTACCGTCGTGCCCCGTTCAGTATGGTATAGGAAGGCGAGAACCCGGGCACGATAGTCCTTATGTGCGTAGCCTTAACCTCGGGGGCGGTCGCTACCCCCTTCTCCGTGACGAAGCGGTTATAGACGGTTCCGAACCCTAGCAGCTCCACCTTGTAACCTTTCTGTAGGTTCTTGATGACATACCGCTGATAACGATCCAATACGTTCAATACGTCACCCTTCGTGAGCGAAGACTCCTCGGCGATCTGGTCGGCCGCATCTTGTGTGGACAGGGTACCGAAATAATAGGGAACCGGCTTGTACACCTCCTGCTTAGGATCCGTCTTGGGGATAAAAAACTTTCGTGCTTGAAATGCTTGTGGCATAGTTTGATAATTAAAGATTAATAATAGAAAATTAATTGCTTGCTGATCAATGTTACAAAGATAGGTTCCGCCGTAAGGGGCGGTGATGCCGATTGATGCCCGGGGTAGGGAATAACGATTAATTAACATGGGACGCAGTGATAACCGCCGGTTTCTTACGCTGCCTATCGTAAGCCCCTTTGAATAGGCATTATAAGAAGCCTTGGATGGGCATTGTAAAGATCTTAGAATACCCATCCAAGTTGACAGTTGACTAGTGACAGTAGGCTGTTTTTATTTACCTCTGTGCGCAACTGTCAACTAATTTACGGTTCTCCTAGGTAGTGGATGATTAATCTGATCTGTCGGGGCGTGAATATACGTTGCTCGGGGCGGTAGCCCGTCTCCAGCAGCTTGTCGTGCAATTCCGTGCATCGAATGATCCAACGACGTAAGCGGTTGCAAGCTTGATGGGAGGCCAGCTCCGGGAAATAGGATGCCGCTAGTGCGGACTTTCTTAATGGCAAGAACATTTGATTTATGATTTATAGATTTGGGAGAATGAAACTTTCAAACTTTCAAACATTCGTCCCCCCCTCACACACACACGCCCGTGGGGTACGTTATATAGGGGTGTGAGGGAGGCCGGGATTACTTATGGGTGACACGGCCGCCGAAGCTGTACTCGCCCCGGCCGTTCTTCTCCAGCGTGCCTCGTTCCTGCATTCGCTTGAGACAGGTATCTAGGGTGGCGGTGGGGATGTTGTTCCTCTCTGCTTCCTCCAAGGCCTGTTGTCGGTTGAAAGAGAGTGGAAGGGCTGCGAAGAGGGCCTCTTGGGGCGTGGGTGTGCGAGAGCGTGGCACCTCGTCAGACGGAAGCAAGGAGAGTATGCCCGCCGAATGACGGTAGAGCGGCTCCACGAGCGAGAGGACAGCCTTAAAATCGTCATCGTTGATACGTAACTCTAGGGAAGGAACGATACCGTCCCGTACGTTCTCCTCCGGGATCTCGGGGGCAGGCGAGAGACCGGGACAATTGAGAATTGAAAATTGAGAATCGAGAATGGCTTGTGGGATGAGGAGACTCTCCACCGATCGTAGGAAGGCCACCACGGAAGCGATCCGGCAGATATTGATAGCGATCCGGGCCACGGAGCTTCGCATCGGATATCCGTAGGAAAGGCCGGCGTGCCCGAATATGCGTGCGAAGCAGCTGTTGAATTGCTCCTTTTGCGTGTCGGAGAGATGGAATTGTATGACATTGACCCTCTCATGTAGGTAGTCCACGAGTTTCTTCCACTGTCTCCCCCAATCGGAGAAGAGGCTATCCATGTCCTCGTCGCCCTGCTCGGACTGATCCGCCCACTCATCGATAGGCGGCATCCGGTAGAACAATTGGCGTGAGAACAGCCCGTTTTCGGCCGAGGGAATAAGTGGCCGTACCTGCGCTGGAGTACCGCTTAACAAGACACTGAGGTAAGAGGCCGGGCACTCCCGGTATTCCCGGTTCGTGCGTCGGTTGAAAGCCAGTCGCTCGTGGTCGTGGCATTTACGCAAGGTATCGCTCCAGTGCCCGTGCTCGGTGCCGATGGCCGTGCTTACGGTATCGGCCTCGGTCTCGCAGATCAGCCCTATGCCGTCGGCCTCAATGAGGTTCTCCAGCACGCCGGTGCCGGAATTGTTACCGGCGATAAGGAACATCTTGAGGGGAGGCATCTCGGGCTCCGGCGTATCGGATTTTTTCTTGCCCAGCGAGTCCCAACGGCTCTTCTCCTCCCGGTAAGCTTTATGCCTCTGCCGGTAGTCCGCCATCATCGCCTCGTGTATCGGCTCGGCAAGCCGGCGTGTCCAAGCGAGGGCTCCCTTTCCCGAGGCGGGAGGGGCGACGATGAACGTTTGCAGGCAAGGGTAGTAGAATTTTCGCCCGTACGATATCCGGATCGATTTGTTGAGTGTCGCTCCCAACACGGTGATACCTCCCAGCAGGAGGATATCCTTTTGGGCGGGGGTATCGCCCCGGTCGATCATCCGCTTGAGGAAAGCGGGCCAAGGATACTCCGGAAAGGCGGGCGGGACATTTTTCACGGAC
>OOBR01001637.1_pt1 | contig 11933 bp, 8 predicted proteins | sample 1671281 | NCBI WGS metagenome assembly OOBR01 (sample SAMN06348140, study PRJEB24527) | human gut metagenome | biome: human gut; feature: ankylosing spondylitis patient; material: feces | host: Homo sapiens | place: China | collected 2015-10
TTCATTTGTAAACACGGCGGCCATCTGCGGCGCCGACGCAGCCCGTCTCTACGGACTCGAAATCCTCCGGCGGGGCATCGAGACCAACAAACACAACTTCACACGCTTCCTCCTGCTCGCCGACGAGCGCCGCGCCGCGGAATTCGCCGATCCCGCCCACACCGACAAAGCCTCTCTGCTCTTCACCCTTCCGCACACCCGGGGGAGCCTCTCCAAGGTGCTCACCGTCCTCTCGTTCTACGACATCAACCTCACCAAAATACAGTCGCTGCCCATCATCGGGCGCGAGTGGGAATACCGCTTCTACGTCGACGTGACGTTCGACGACCCGATGCGTTACCGGCAGGCCATCGACGCCGCACGGCCTCTCACCAGCGACTTCCGCATTCTCGGCGAATACGCCGAATGCCCCAACCCCGCGATCTGACGCCCCGGAACGCCGCGCACCGCAAGCAGCCGGAAAAAGGAAAGGCACTAAAAAAACAAACAAAAATAACGCAACCATGAACGACATTCAACCCATCACACTCCCGGGAATCGACCCCCGGCGCCCCCTGGTAATCGCAGGCCCGTGCAGCGCCGAAACCGAAGAGCAGGTCCTCGACACGGCCCGCTCGCTGGCAGCCGAAGGCATCCGCATCTGCCGCGCCGGACTCTGGAAGCCCCGCACCAAACCCGGCGGCTTCGAAGGCGTCGGAGAGGCGGGCATCGCCTGGCTCCAGCGCGTGAAACGCGAAACGGGCATGTACACCTCGACCGAAGTGGCCACCCGCGAGCACGTCGCCACGGCGCTGAAAGGCGGCGTCGACCTGCTGTGGATCGGCGCACGCACGGCGGCCAACCCCTTCGCCATGCAGGAGATCGCCGACGCCCTGCGCGGAACGGACGTCCCGGTGCTGGTGAAAAACCCCGTCAGCCCCGACCTCGAGCTGTGGATCGGCGCCATCGAGCGCATCTACAACGCCGGCATCCGTCGCATCGGGGCCATCCACCGCGGGTTCACGTCGATCGACAAGAGCCTCTACCGCAACCACCCGATGTGGGCCATTCCCATCGAGCTGCACCGCCGTCTCCCCCGCCTGCCGATCTTCTGCGACCCGAGCCACATCGGAGGCAAGCGCGAGCTGATCGCCCCGCTGTCGCAGCAGGCCATGGACCTCGGGTTCGACGGACTGATCATCGAAGCCCACTGCTCGCCCGACTGCGCCTGGAGCGACAAGGCCCAGCAGGTGACCCCCGAGGCGCTGGCCTATATCATCCGCAACCTGGTGATCCGCGACGAGTCGATCACCACCGAGAGCCTCACCGAACTGCGTTCGCAGATCGACAAGCTCGACGACCAGCTGCTGGAGCTGCTCTCGCGCCGCATGCGCGTCTCGCGCGACATCGGACAGTACAAAAAGGAGCACAACATGCCCGTCCTGCAAACGCAGCGTTACGAGGAGCTGCTGGCCCGCCGCGCCGGGCAGGCCGGGCAGATGGGCATGGACCGCGAGTTCATGCGCACCGTCCTGCAGGCCATCCACGAGGAGTCGATCCGCCAGCAGATGGAGGTGCTGGGGAAATAGGTTTTCCCGCGTCGCCCGACACGAAAGGCTCCCGGCCGCCGGGGGCCTTTTCGGTTTTTTGCAGGCATCCGGCAAAGGCCCCCTGCGCTTCTTGACCGCAAAAGCGCATGAGACAACATTACATTTCGGTTAAATGTCATGCCGGGGGCATGCAACATCGGTGAATGATGCGTAAATTTGCTGCGGACTCAAACCCGCATTTATGGCAAAACACAAAATCCTGGTGGTCGACGATGAGGAGTCGCTGTGCGAAATCCTGCAATTCAACCTCGAAGTCGAAGGCTACGAAGCCGACGTGGCATACAGCGCCGAGCAGGCCCTCCGGATGCATCCCGAACGCTATTCGCTGATCCTGCTGGACGTTATGATGGGCGAGATGAGCGGCTTTCGGATGGCGCAGCTCCTGAAAGCCGATCCCGAAACGGCCCGGGTCCCCGTGATCTTCTGCACCGCGAAGGACTCCGAGGACGACACGGTGGCCGGGCTGAACATCGGAGCCGACGACTACATCACCAAACCCTTTTCGGTCCGCGAAGTGCTGGCCCGCGTGCGCAGCGTACTGCGCCGCACGTCCGCCGCACGCGCCGAATCCGAAAGCATCCGCTTCGAAGGTCTGGAGATCGACCTCCGGCGCAAAGTCTGCACGCTCGACGGCAAGGAGCTGCAACTCACCAAGAAAGAGTTCGAAATCCTGGCTCTGCTGCTCTCGAACCGGGGCGTGATCTTTTCACGCGAGGAGATCCTGCGCCGCATCTGGAGCGACGAGGTGATCGTCCTCGACCGCACGGTCGACGTGAACATCACACGCCTGCGCCGTAAAGTCGGGCCTTACGGGGAACACATCGTAACGCGCCTGGGCTATGGCTACGGCTTTGAAGCATAAACTTTCCTACCACCGGCGGCTGTTCCTGCTGCTGCTCGTCTTTTCGTGGACGCTGGTGGGGTGTTTCATCCTTTTCCAGTACGGGCGCGAAAAGCACTTCAAGGCCGAGCGGCTCGACGCGCAGTTGCAGCTTTTCAACCTGCGGATGCTCGACGCCGTGAATGCGGGCGCGCCCCCCGACGCCTTCATCGCCCGCTCCGGCGCACCCTGCGAAGGAGTGCGCGTGACGCTGATCGACCCGGCGGGACACGTCGTTTTCGACAATTCGCTCGACACGCTGCCCGGCGCGAACCACCTTGACCGCCCCGAGGTCGCCGAGGCGCTGGCCCGCGGGACGGGGTACACCATCCGCCGCCACTCCGAAAGCACCGACCGCAACTATTTCTACTCGGCCATGCGGGGCGACCGCTACATCGTCCGCTCGGCCGTACCCTACTCCGTGCCGCTGGGTGAAATCCTGGCCGCCGACCGCGAATTCCTCTGGTTCATGCTGGGCGTGACGCTGCTGATGAGCGTGGCGGGCTATTTCGCCACGCGCCGCCTGGGCCAGAACATCACCCGGCTGAACGAATTCGCCGAACGGGCCGAGCGGGGCGAGCGGATCGACGACCTCCCGGCATTTCCCCACGACGAACTGGGCGAAATATCGAGCCACATCATCCGCCTCTACGCCCGCCTGCAACGCACGACGGCCGACCGCGACCGGGAACATGCCCTGGCGCTGCACGAGGAGCAGGAGAAGATCCGTATCAAGAAACAGCTCACCAACAACATCAACCACGAGCTGAAGACCCCCGTGGCCGCGATACAGGGTTATCTGGAAACGCTGCTGGCCAACCCCTGCCTGACGGCGGAGAAACGCACGGCGTTCCTCGAAAAGAGCTGTGCGCAGGTCGAACGGCTGCGGCACCTGCTCTCCGACGTCTCGACCATCACGCGCATGGACGAGGCGAGCCAGCTGATCCAGAAGGAGCGCGTCGTGCTGAACGACCTGATCGCCGAGGTCACGGCCGACATGGAACTGAAACCCGCCGACCAGCGGCTGCGGATGAACATCGACTTCCCGCAGCAGGTCGAGATCGTCGGCAGCCCGTCGCTGCTGGCATCAATATTCCGCAACCTCGCGGACAACGCCGCGGCCTATTCCGGCGGACGCGACATCTTCATCCGGCTGCTTTCCGACACCCCCGAAGAGTGCACGGTCTCGTTCGCCGACAACGGCATCGGCATCGGCGAGGAGCACCTGCCGCACATCTTCGAACGCTTCTACCGCATCGACAAGGGCCGATCGCGCAAACAGGGCGGCACGGGACTGGGGCTGGCGATCGTCAAAAACGCCGTTGCGATCCACGGCGGCACGATCACGGCCCGCGAACGCGAACGCGGCGGGCTGGAGTTCGTCTTCACATTGAAGAAACACAGTTAACAAATTCCAGCTACACGACAACCCGCCCGGCCGCATTCGCAGCCTTTGGCTGCGGTTACGAATCGGAGCCACCCCTGACTCCCCGCCTCGGCGGGGAGTTAAGGCGCAAAAACACACGCCTTGACTGCTGTGGCGGCCCGGCAATTCGCAAGCGATTGCGCTCGCCTGTCGCTTGCAGTTGTCGCACGCGGCCGGACAGGCGGCCGGATCGGTTTTTTACCGCTCCCCGATATTTTTTCACTCCCCCGCAACGCCCCTGTAACGCCTTTGTAACATCGGTTTCGGACCTTTGCAACGGTAAAGAACCATAACAATTACGAAAACGGATAATCCATGTCCCCGCTATTCACCGCAATCGTCGTCATCCTGGCCCTGCTGGCCGTGATGGGCATCGTCGTGGGCGTCGCCAACGACGCCGTCAACTTCCTCAACTCGGCCCTCGGCTCGAAAGTCGCACCGCGCCGCGTGATCCTCTGGGTCGCAGCCGCCGGCATTCTGGTCGGCACGCTCACCTCGAGCGGCATGATGGAGGTCGCCCGCAGCGGCGTCTTCTACCCCGGACAGTTCTCCTTTCAGGAGATTATGATGCTGTTTCTGGGCATGATGCTGGGCAACGTGCTGCTGCTGGACCTCTACAACACGCTGGGACTGCCCACCTCGACCACCGTGTCGATGGTCTTCGGTCTGCTGGGCGCCGCCGTCGCCGCCGCCCTGTTCCGCATCGCCGGCGACCCGGGGACCTCCTTGCAGGACCTCTCGCAGTTCATCAACACGGGCAAAGCCATGGTCATCATCGCGGCGATCCTGTTGTCGGTGGCGCTGGCCTTCGTGGCCGGAACGCTTTTCATGTACATTTCGCGCCTCATCTTCTCGTTCCGCTACGCCGCCGTCTTCCGCCGCTGGGGAGCCGTCTGGTGCGGCATCTCGCTGGCCGGAATCCTCTATTTCGCGCTGTTCAAGGGGTTGAAAAGCTCGGGACTGATCCCGACCTCCGTTTCGGCCTACGTCGGCGACCACGTCCTCGTGACGCTCCTCGCCTTCTGGGCCGCGGCGTCGCTCCTCCTCTACATTTTCCAGCGCATGCGGCTCAACATCATGCGCATCACGATCCTGTCGGGAACCTTCTCGCTGGCCCTTGCCTTCGCGGGCAACGACCTGGTGAACTTCATCGGCGTGCCGCTGGCCGGCTACGACGCCTGGCGCATCGCCGGCGAGGCGGGCAGCGAAACGATGATGATGGGGGCGCTCGAAGCTCCCGCCCGGGCCAACTTCCTGCTGCTGGGCGTCTCGGGACTGATCATGGTGCTGACGTTGTTCTTCTCGAAAAAGTCGCAGCACGTCACCGAGACCGAACTGTCGCTCGCCTCGCAGCACGAGGGCGACGAACGCTTCGGCTCGACCCTCATTTCGCGCAGTCTGGTGCGCGCGACGCTGGTGATGAACACGATGTGGACCGGGCTGATTCCGGCGCGGGTTCAGAAGGCTATCGACCGGCGTTTCGAGCCGCTCCCTGCCGAGGAGCGTTCGTCGGCCCCCTACGACATGGTCCGCGCCGTGGTCAACCTCACCGCCGCGTCGATCCTGATCGCCATCGCCACCTCCTACAAACTGCCGCTGTCGACGACCTACGTGGTCTTCATGGTGGCCATGGGATCGTCGCTCGCCGACCGCTCGTGGGGCCGCGAAAGCGCCGTCTACCGCATCACGGGCGTGATGGCCGTCATCTCGGGGTGGTTCATCACGGCGCTCGGAGGATTCCTCATCGCGCTGGCCGTGACGGCCCTGCTGCTGTGGGGCGGCTGGATCGCCGTGGCAGCCCTCACGGCGCTCTGCGCCTGGCTGCTCGTCCGCAGCCACCTCAAGACGCCCGGACTGAAAGAGGAGGCCGAAAAGGCCCTGCTGCCGCTCGAAACGGCCGAGACCCCCGACGAGGTGCTGTGCGCCTGCATCGGCGAGGTCTGCACGACGATGCAGGAGGTCACGCGCATCTACAACCGCACGCTGGTAGCCGTCTTCAAGGAGAACCGCAAGGTGCTCAAGGAGATGGTTCGCGACTCGAACCGCCTTTTCGAGGAGGCCCGCATCCGCAAATACAACGTCATGCCGACGCTGCGCCGCCTGCAACGGTGCGACATCGACACGGGGCACTTCTACGTGCAGGTCACGGACTACCTCTCGGAGGTGACCAAGGCCCTGATCCACATCACGCGCCCGGCATTCGAACACATCGACAACAACCACGAGGGCATGTCGAAGGAGCAGATCGTCGACCTGATGCGCGTGAACGACCAGGTGGAGGCGATTTTCGACAAGATCAACGACATGCTGGCGACGAAGGATTTCTCGGACCTCGATCTGGTGCTCGAAATGCGCGACAAGCTCTTCGACACGATCGTCGAGGCGATCAAGAGCCAGCTGCGGCGCATCAACGACGTCCCGTCGGGCAGCACCCGCGCCGGGGTGCTCTACCTCACGATCCTCAACGAGACGAAGACGATGATGCTCCAGTCGCGCAACCTGCTCAAATCGCAGCAATATTTTCTGGAGGCCAAAAAATAATGCCGATACGCCATCGTGCAGACAATCCACCCAAACCCTCCTTTGAAAAGGAGAGCTTCAAAAAGCGCCGTGTAACGAAAATGCAACGGGTCCGTCATTTCAGCGAAACGACGGACCCGTATCTTTGCACTGTGAAAACCGGAGAACCGGATTCACAAGTTGGTTTTAGGTTACATAAGTAGGTTAGTGGGAGATGCAGTGACGCGACGTCGCGGCATCTTCGTTTTTGTCAAAAGATGCCGCTTCGCTAAATCACCCTTAAAAAAGGGCGGCTTGAACACGACCGGACAATTATTCCGAATCCCGCTTGTCAAGCGGGTTCTCCATATCCTTGAGGTGAATCTCCAGCGCCCGGACCGAGATCTGAATCTCCCAGATCGAAACGCCCAGCGAACCGACCAGCAGCAGCAACGCCGCACCGAAGACATAAGCCGAAAGCAGCATCAGCCCCACGTAGATCAGAAACATCGTCACCACGCACAGGAACAGGCTCGTGACGCCCAGCAACTGCATCGTGCGCGTGAGGTGGAGCCGCCGGCGGAGGTTGTCGATCTGCGCGCGCGTCACCTTCGAAGGGTGCTGCAAATGCTGCTCCTTGAGCGTGCGCACCAATTGCGCATAGGACAGAAACCGGTTGGTGTAGGCCAGCAGAATCAGCGACACGGCCGAAAACAGCAGGGCGGGGGTCGTAAGCGAGAGTTCTTCCATCGTTATCGAGATTTACGCTGCAAAGATACGCTTTTTATCAAAGCCAAAGGTGAAAGGTTGTAAATGAAAAATTCACCTTTCATCTTACACCTTTCACCTTACAAAGCGGCGGGACCCGGGGGCCGGATGCGCAACTCAAACCCCCGGGCCGTAATCCGCCGCACCAATCGTCGGCCGTCAGTGATCGGTCTCCACCAGCCGGAAACGGCGGTTGAATTTCAGTTCCAGTCCGTTGTCGAGGGAGACCTCATGGTTGCGGCCGTCGCGTTCGACACCCCGGACGTGCCGCCCCGGATAGTTCGCAGCCACGAATTTCAGGATCGGCTGCGGAATCAGCCCGTCCGGCACGACACCCCCCGGCCGCTCGACATCGGTCCACTCGCCGCGGGTGTCGAAGTCGATCTTCGTACCGTCGGCCAGCCTCACCTCATAGCTCGGGGCCACGCCCTTCTCCATCGTGGCGGAAACCACCTCGATGTCGTGAAAATACTTTTTCACCAACGTCTTCGCCGCATCGGGCAGTTCGTGCATCCTGACCGGAACTTCGTCACCGCCGGCGAACGCCGCCGTCGCAAAAAGCCCCGCACCCAGCAGGGCAATCCAGAATCTTTTCATCGTTTTTCGTATTTATACACTCCCGCCCCTGCAAAAGCAGGGCCACAAACGCCGCAACGCCTTCCTGTAACTATTGCATGTCCCGGAAGGCGCCGTCAATACCTGATCGTAGGTATTTTTTAAATTTTTATAAAAAATTGTAACCGCTCTTTGGCCGGTGTGAAAAAAATAACGTATCTTTGCCGACCGAAATAGGACAATTATCATCTCAAAACGAACAATATCATCTATGGAACTGAACAAAACCTTTATCGACGGGCTTTGGAGCAAAGAGATCAACGTGACGAGCTTCGTACAGACAAACATCACCCCCTACCTGGGCGACGCCTCGTTCCTCGCAGGACCTACCGAGCGAACGAAGCACATCTGGAACCTCTGCCTCAAGGCACTCGAAGAGGAGCGCGCCAACAACGGCGTCCGCTCGCTGGACAACGCCACCGTCTCGACCATCACCTCGCACAAGGCGGGTTATATCGACAGGGAACAGGAGCTGATCGTGGGCCTGCAGACCGACGAGCTGCTCAAGCGGGCCATCAAGCCCTTCGGCGGCATCAACGTCGTATCGCGCGCCTGCAAGGAGAACGGCGTGGACGTGGACGAGAAGGTCAGGGATATTTTCACCCATTACCGCAAGACGCATAACGACGGCGTGTTCGACGTCTACACCGAGGAGATCCGCTCGTTCCGCTCGCTGGGCTTCCTGACGGGTCTTCCCGACAACTACGCCCGCGGCCGCATCATCGGCGACTACCGCCGTCTGGCCCTCTACGGAACCGACCGCCTGATCGAGGCCAAGCAGGAGGACCTCCGCAACCTCACCGGCCCGATGACCGACGCCCGCATCCGCCTGCGCGAAGAGGTCGCCGAACAGATCAAGGCCCTGAAGGACATCCGCACGATGGGCGAATACTACGGACTGGACCTCAGCCGCCCGGCGCATTCGGCGCAGGAGGCCGTGCAGTGGGTCTACATGGCCTATCTGGCCGCCGTCAAGGAGCAGGACGGAGCCGCCATGTCGCTGGGCAACGTATCGTCGTTCCTCGACATCTTCATCGAATACGACCTCGCGCACGGGACGATCGACGAGTCGTTCGCCCAGGAGCTGATCGACCAGTTCGTCATCAAGCTGCGCATGGTGCGCCACCTGCGCATGCAGTCCTACAACGACATCTTCGCCGGCGACCCGACGTGGGTGACCGAAGCCATCGGCGGGCGTTTCAACGACGGCCGCACGAAGGTGACCAAGACCTCGTTCCGTTTCCTGCAGACGCTCTACAACCTCGGCCCGTCGCCCGAGCCCAACCTCACGATCCTGTGGAGCCCCGACCTGCCGCAGGGATTCAAGGATTTCTGCGCCAAGGTTTCGGCAGACACCAGCTCGATCCAGTACGAGAACGACGAGCTGATGCGCGAAGTGCGCCACTCGGACGACTACGGCATCGCCTGCTGCGTCTCGTTCCAGGACATCGGCCGCCAGATCCAGTTCTTCGGCGCCCGCACCAACCTGGCCAAGGCCCTGCTGCTGGCCATTAACGAAGGTCGCTGCGAGAACACCGGCACGCTGATGGTCAAGGGCATTCCGGCCCTGTCGGAGGGTCCGCTGCGCTTCGAGGAGGTGATGCGCAACTACAAGATGGTGCTCAAGGAGATCGCCCGCGTCTACAACGAGGCCATGAACATCATCCACTACATGCACGACAAGTACTACTACGAGAAGGCCCAGATGGCATTCGTCGACACCGATCCCCGCATCAATCTCGCCTACGGCGTGGCCGGTCTCTCGATCGCCCTCGACTCGCTCTCGGCCATCAAATACGCCCGCGTGACGCCCCGCCGCAACGCCGAGGGTCTCACCGAAGCCTTCGACATCGAGGGTGAATTCCCCTGCTACGGCAACAACGACGACCGTGTCGACCACCTGGGCGTGGACCTCGTCTACTACTTCAGCGAGGAGCTGAAGAAGCTGCCCGTCTACAAGAACGCCCGCCCGACGCTGTCGCTGCTGACGATCACCTCGAACGTGATGTACGGCAAGAAGACCGGCGCAACGCCCGACGGACGCCTCAAGGGCGTGGCCTTCGCCCCGGGAGCCAACCCGATGCACGGCCGCGACAAGAGCGGCGCCATCGCTTCGCTCGCCTCGGTGGCCAAGATGCGTTACCGCGACTCGCAGGACGGTATTTCGAACACCTTCTCGATCGTGCCCAAATCGCTCGGCCCGACGGCCGGAGAGCGTATCGAGAACCTCGTGACGATGCTCGACGGCTATTTCACCAAGGGCGCACACCACCTGAACGTCAACGTGCTGAACCGTGCGATGCTCGAAGACGCCATGGAGCACCCCGAGAAATATCCGCAGCTGACGATCCGCGTCTCGGGCTACGCCGTGAACTTCACCAAGTTGAGCCGCGAACACCAGCTCGAAGTCATCAGCCGCAGCTTCCACGAAAGGATGTAACGGCTTGAAAAGCCGCTTTTAGGGGCGGGCGCAGGATTTGCATACCGGAACCCGGTTTGCGCCCGACCCCCCTTATTCAAAAACAAGGAACAATCATGCTTCGTGTACATTCTTACGAATCCATGGGAACATTCGACGGGCCGGGTCTCCGGCTCGTCGTTTTCCTGCAAGGCTGCAATTTCCGCTGTCTCTACTGCGCCAACCCCGACACGATCGAGGCCGGAGCGGGCACATTGACCGACCCTGCGGAGATCCTGCGCATGGCCGTCGACCAGAAGCCCTTCTTCGGGCGGCGCGGCGGCGTGACCTTCTCGGGCGGGGAACCCACCTTCCAGGCCGCGGAACTCGTTCCGCTCGTAAAGTCGTTGAAGGAGGCCGGCATCCACGTCTGCATCGACTCGAACGGCGGGGTGTGGAACCCGGCCGTCGAGGAGCTGCTGGGGCTGGTCGACCTGGTGCTGCTGGACGTGAAGCAGGCCGATTCCGAACGCCACCGCGCCCTCACCGGACGCGAAAACGCGCAGACGCTCCGCACGGCCGCCTGGCTCGAAGCCCACGGAAAACCCTTCTGGCTACGCTACGTGCTGGTTCCGGGCATCAGCGACGCCGAAGCCGACATCCGTGCGCTGGGCGAACGCCTCGGCGGCTACAAGTCGGTCGAGCGGGTCGAACTGCTCCCCTACCACACCCTCGGAGTGCATAAGTACGAGGCGATGGGGCTGGAGTACAAACTCCGCGACGTGCGGGAGAACACCCCCGAACAGCTCGACCGCGCCGCGGCCCTGCTGCGCGAATACTTCCCGACGGTGGTGGTCAACTGACCCGAAGGGGACGTCCGCCGGAGGGAGTGCGGACAACCAAAAATCCGGGACGCCGCGGCGAAAACGCACGGCGGTCCCGGATTTTTTTCGTACCTTCGCCGGAAATCCATTTCTGCGACAATGAAGAACCGACTTCCCGACCTGAACGTCCCGGCCCGCGAACGCATCGGCTGGGTGGACCTCCTGCGCGTGATCGCCTGCTTTCTGGTGGTCTTCTCCCACAGCTGCGACGCCTTCGTCGCCGTGTTCGACAGCGACCGCGCCACCTTCCTGCAAGGAGCGTTGGCAGGCAGTTTCGTCCGGGCCTGCGTGCCGCTGTTCGTGATGATGTCGGGCGTGCTGCTGCTGCCCGTGCGGACCGGAACGGGGGCTTTCTACCGCAAGCGGATCGGCCGCGTCCTCCTGGCGCTGGTCTTCTGGTCGCTGACGCTGCCCGTGCTCTACTACCTGTATATGCGCTACGTCGGGACCTCCAGTCCGTCGATCGACCCCGCGCTGTTCACCGGCGAAGCGACGCTGCACAAGATGTGGACCTTCGTCTTCAACTTCTGCTACGACACCACGCCGCTCTGGTATCTCTATATGCTGATAGGACTTTATCTGATCATGCCGCTGATCAGCCCGTGGCTCGAACGGGCCTCGCGGCGCGAGTTGCAGAGCGTCCTCGCGATCTGGGGCGTGACGCTGCTGCTGCCCTACGTGAAGATGCTGGCCCCGGCGCTGGGCTACACGGGCAATTACGGCAACACGGGGCTTTACGGCGTCTGCGACTGGAACGAGTTCGGCACGTTCCACTACGTCTCGGGCTTCGCCGGTTATCTCGTGCTGGCCTTCTACCTCGTGAAATTCCCGCCCGCGTGGAGCTGGCGCAGGACGCTGGCCATCTGCATCCCGT
>OOBR01001643.1_pt1 | contig 11888 bp, 8 predicted proteins | sample 1671281 | NCBI WGS metagenome assembly OOBR01 (sample SAMN06348140, study PRJEB24527) | human gut metagenome | biome: human gut; feature: ankylosing spondylitis patient; material: feces | host: Homo sapiens | place: China | collected 2015-10
CAAAGGCCGTTATGCACTTCGTGTAATGATCTATTTAGCACAGAATGACAGAGAAGAATTAATTCCGTTAAAAGAAATTGCGGAGAATCAAAATATATCCATGAAGTATTTAGAGATGATCGTGAGCCTGCTTCACAAGGGTAATATGCTTATAAGTGGACGTGGGAAAAAAGGAGGATATCGTCTGGCGCGAAAGCCGTCTGAGTACACGATCGGTTCTATTTTAAAGCTGACAGAAAAAACATTGGCTCCTGTCAATTGCTTAGAGGGTGGGAAAGTAACCTGCGAAAAGGCAGGATATTGTATTACTCTTCCGATGTGGCAGAAGCTGGATGGGATTATTGATGATTATTTAGAGACAGTGACGCTTGAGGATTTGCTGGAGGGTCGGGTTTAACCTGGTTCTCCAGTATTTTTATGAGGTTGTTTTTTATGTAAAAATTATGATGGCGTATGGATATAAAAGTAATATAAGAGAGACAGAAAGTATTTTAAGAAGTATTTTTTCGGAAATTATGTACATGATAAAAAACAAGAATAGCGGTATCTTTTTAATAAAATCCTATTGACAAGATAGGATTTTCAAGATATAATTCCTATATACTAGATAGGATTTAGAAAGAAGAGGGTGAATTTATGTATATTTATGCAGATAATGCGGGAACTACAAAGATGAGTCCTGTTGCGATAGATGCGATGACAAAGTGCATGAATGAGGTATTTGGAAACCCATCCAGCCTGCATTCTACCGGACAGCGTGCTGCAGAAGTGCTTCAGAAAGCAAGAGAAGATGTTGCAGAAGCATTAGGTGCAGATTTTAATGAGATTTACTTTACTTCCGGCGGAAGCGAAGCAGACAACCAGGCCATTCGTTCTGCTGCTCTTTTTGGAGCAAAGAAGGGTAAGAAACACCTCATTTCCACAAAGATTGAACATCATGCCGTTCTCCATACTCTTAAGAAGTTAGAGCGAGAAGGCTTTGAAGTAACATTACTTGATGTTGGAGCAGACGGAATTGTTGATCCTGCTGACGTAGAGAAGGCAATTCGTGAAGATACAGCATTAGTTACTATTATGTATGCGAACAATGAGATTGGTACATTACAGCCAATTGATGAGATCGCAAAGATTTGTAAAGAAAAGAAAGTAACATTCCACACAGATGCAGTACAGGCAGTTGGACATGTTCCAGTGAACGTACACGCGCAGAACATTGATATGTTATCTTTATCCGGACATAAGTTCCACGGACCAAAGGGAATCGGTGTCCTTTACGTTAGAAAAGGTGTTCCACTGTTTAACTTGATTGAAGGTGGCGCACAGGAAAGAGGAAGAAGAGCTGGTACAGAGAATATTCCTGCCATTGTTGGTATGGCAGCAGCATTAAAAGAAGCTGTAGCAAACTTAGATGACAACATGGCAAAGATTTCTGCTATGAGAGACCGCTTAATTGAAGGCCTTTCACAGGTTGAACATTCCCGTCTGAACGGTGATGCTAAGAAGAGACTTCCAGGTAACGTAAATTTCTGTTTCGAAGGAATCGAGGGAGAATCCCTTTTACTTTTACTTGATGAAAAGGGAATCGAGGCTTCTTCAGGAAGTGCCTGCACATCAGGTTCTCTTGACCCTAGCCATGTATTATTAGCAATTGGACTTCCTCACGAAGTTGCACACGGATCACTCCGTCTTACATTATGTGAAGAGAATACACCAGAACAGATTGAATATATCATTAAAGAAGTTCCGGAAATCGTTTCTTATTTAAGAAACATTTCACCAGTTTGGGAAGAACTTGAGAAGGGAGAAAAGAAACATGTTATATAGTGAAAAAGTAATGGATCATTTCCGTAACCCAAGAAACTTAGGAAAAATGGACGATGCAGACGGTATCGGAGAAGTAGGTAATGCAAAATGTGGTGACATCATGAAGATGTACATCAAAGTAAAAGACGGCATCATTGAAGATGTAAAGTTTAATACATTTGGATGCGGTTCCGCAATCGCCAGCAGCTCTATGGCAACAGAGATGATCAAAGGTAAATCTATTGATGATGCCTTAGAATTATCTAATAAAGCTGTAGTTGAGGCCCTTGACGGACTGCCAACACACAAGATTCACTGTTCCGTATTAGCAGAAGAAGCTGTAAAGGCTGCTGTAAAAGACTACTACGATAAGAACGGAATCGAGTACGATAAAGAAAAATTTGCACCAGACGATTGCCCAACATGTGGGGAATAGTTGATTTGGTGGTTGGTGAACCATTTGACAGACAGTTGATAGGCGGCTTATTTAGATAATTAACAGACGAAAATGAAAAAGGCTTATCATCGTATTTGTGACTTTAGTCGCGGCGGTTTGAATGCTCGCTTATGCGCTCGTATCCAAACCTTGCTCCGAGGCCACAAATACGATGATAAGTCTTTTTCGTTTTCTGACTGTGGATGGTTCCGATAAGTACGTTCCTAACCTACTTTTGTAAGAAGCGGTTAAAATTACTGGAAAACCAAATCAAGGAGGGAGATTTGGGAGCGAGCATTCAAAGCACCGCGACGAAAGTCACATATATGGGGTCTATTCTATTTTGGGGTTCGTCTATTTATCGTCTATTCAACGAATTACAGAGTCACTTTCTCCAGATGCCACATCTCTTTTGCGTACTCTTCGATCGTACGGTCAGATGAGAACTTACCTGCGGATGCTGTCTGGAGCATTGCTGTTCTTGCCCAGTGTTCTTCATCGCGGTAAGCAGCATCGATTTTGTTATGAGCTTCTTTGTAAGAATCGAAGTCTAACAGTGTGAAGTAAGTGTCTTTCTCAAGGAGTGCGTCGTAAAGTGCTCTGAACAGTTCTGGGTTCTCTGGTGAGTAGAATCCATTTACTAACTGTGTAAGTACCTGACGAACATCCTGGTTGTTGTTGTATACATCTCTTGGATTGTAGTTTCCGTTTTTCTCATATTCCATTACCTGGTCTGCAGATAAACCGAAGATGAAAGCGTTTTCTTTGCCAACTTCTTCTACAATCTCAACATTAGCTCCATCCATTGTTCCTAATGTGAGAGCACCGTTTAACATGAATTTCATGTTACCTGTTCCTGATGCCTCCTTAGAAGCTGTGGAAATCTGCTCGCTGACATCGGCTGCTGCAAAGATAAGCTCTGCGTTAGATACGCGGTAATCTTCGATGAATACAACTTTGATCTTTCCATTGATGGATGGGTCGTTGTTAATCTTATCTGCTACTGCATTGATTAACTTGATCGTAAGCTTCGCTGTATAATAACCAGCGGCTGCTTTTGCTCCGAAGATAAATGTTCTTGGAACGATATCCATGTCTGGATGTGCTTTGATTTCATTGTAAAGATACATTACATGAAGAATGTTCATTAACTGACGTTTGTACTCATGTAATCTCTTAACCTGGCAGTCAAAGATGGAACGTGGGTCTACATCAATTCCATTATGCTCTTTGATGTATTTTGCAAGACGTACCTTGTTCTGGTATTTGATGTTCATGAATTCCTGCTGGCACTTTTCATCATCTACATATACTTTTAAATGTTTAAGATGATCTAAGTTAGTGATCCAGTCATCACCAATCTTATCTGTTACCCAGCTTGCCAGTAATGGGTTACCATGAAGAAGGAATCTTCTCTGTGTAATACCATTTGTCTTGTTGTTGAACTTCTCTGGCATCATCTCATAGAAATCTTTTAACTCACGTTTCTTAAGGATGTCTGTGTGAAGGCGGGCAACACCGTTAACAGAGTAGCTTCCTGCGATTGCAAGGTGAGCCATTCTTACCTGTCCATCATAGAGGATCGCCATCTTGCGAATCTTTTCCTGATCTCCAGGGTATTTGTTCTGGATCTCGATAACGAAACGACGGTTGATTTCTTCTACAATCTGGTAAACTCTAGGAAGTAATCTGGAGAAAAGCTCGATAGGCCACTTCTCAAGAGCTTCTGCCATAATAGTATGGTTTGTGTAAGCACAGGTCTTTCTTGTGATTTCCCATGCTTCATCCCACTCTAAACCTTCTTCGTCAACGAGGATTCTCATTAACTCAGCTACAGCTACTGTAGGATGTGTATCATTTAACTGGAATGTTACTTTCTCGTGGAACTTACGAATGTCGTCATGTGTTTCTTTGTATTTTGCAATTGCTCTCTGAACAGATGCAGAAATGAAGAAATACTGCTGTTTTAAACGAAGTTCCTTACCTGCCATATGGTTGTCGTTTGGATATAATACTTCACAGATTGTTCTTGCAAGATTTTCCTGCTCTACAGCTTTCTGGTACTCACCTTTGTCGAAGGAATCTAAGTTGAAGTTGTTGATTGCTTCTGCATCCCAGATACGAAGTGTGTTTACGATATGGTTGCCATAACCTACGATTGGCATATCGTATGGTACGGCACGTACACTCTGGTATCCCTTCTGAACGAACTTCTGTCTTCCGTTATGCATCTCAACATCTACATAACCGCCAAACTTAACTTCTACGGCATACTCATCTCTCTTGATTTCAAAAGGATTTCCGTATTTTAACCAGTTATCTGGGACTTCTACCTGATAACCGTTCTCAATTTTCTGTTTGAACATACCATAACGGTAACGGATTCCGCAACCGTAAGCTGGATATCCAAGTGTTGCAAGAGAATCAAGGAAACAAGCTGCAAGACGGCCAAGACCACCGTTACCAAGTGCTGCATCTGGCTCCTGGTCTTCGATGAGGTTAAGGTCAAGTCCTAACTCCTCTAATGTTTCTCTCACATCATCATAGCAAAGAAGGTTAATCATGTTGTTTCCAAGAGCTCTACCCATAAGGAACTCCATGGACATGTAGTAAACCATCTTCTTGTCCTGTTTTTCGTATGCTTTGTGTGTCTCGATCCAGTTGTCAATAATATCGTCTTTTACGGAGTATGCAACAGCCTGATAAATCTGCTGTGGTGTTGCTTCTTCGAGTTTACGACGAAACAGCATACGGACATTGGACTCTAACTCTTTTTTGAATTTTTCTTTGTCGAAAGTATCCTTTTTAATCAATGAACTGATCCTCCTAAATTATCTCGTATAATCCTGGAATCTTTTTCGTGCCTGCTTTCGTGAGAAGATTTCTATCAGCCAGCCTCAGATTTTGAGACGTACGTAGTACATTCGCCGCAAAATCTGAGTGCCTCTGGTCAAAAACCATTCGCTAAAAACAAGTGTTTAAAAGGTTTTAAGATTACATTTTTTTCTCGACACCTAATCTTACTTTTTCTCCATTAATATCCCATTCCTTGGAATATCCGCCTTCTGCGTCTAAGCACATATCGTCTGCCAATACATCATTCTTGATTTCATCAGTGTATTTGGTCATGACTTCTTTAATCTTGTCATTACCCTCTTCGTATACAGTAATGTGGTCTGTCACTTCAAAGCCGGCTTCTTTTCTCATTGTCTGTACCTTACTGATGATTTCTCTTACGAATCCCTCTTCCAAAAGTGCCGGTGTCAGATTAGTATCAAGTACTACGGTAACTCCATGATCTGCCTGAGAAACGTATCCCTCTTTCTGTGACATATCAATTAATAACTCTTCCGGCAATAAATTGATTTTACCATCATTTAACTCTATTGTCAAAAAGCCATTTGCGTCTAATTCTTTCTTAGCCGCACTTCCGTTAAGGTTTGCTAAAATATTACGGATCTTTCCTAAGTCTTTACCGTATTTTGGTCCAAGAATACGCATCTGAGGTTTAAATGTGTAATCTGTGAGGTCAGATACATCATCCTTAAAAATAACGTCTTTTACGTTAAGCTCACCTTCGATGATCTGTTTGTAGTAATCTGTTAAAGCAGCCTCTCCATTTACAAACATCTGACCGATTGGCTGACGGTTCTTGATTCCGGATGCGTTACGTGCAGCACGTCCAAGTACAACGATGTCAAGTACTTCACCCATATCCTGCTCAAGTTTCTCATCAATCATTGCCTCATCCACTGCTGGGAAATCACATAAATGGATACTTTCTGGTGCATCTGTATTAACACTCTTTACAAGGTTCTGGTAAATGTCTTCTGTCATAAACGGAATCATAGGCGCTGCCACTTTTGCAACAGTAACAAGTGCTGTGTAAAGTGTCATATACGCATTAATCTTATCCTGCTCCATTCCTTTAGCCCAGAAACGCTGACGGGAACGACGTACATACCAGTTACTCATATCATCTACAAATGCCTGTAATGCCTTTGTTGTTTCAGGAATCTTATAGTTGGCAAGACAGTCATCTACTGTTTTTACGCAGGAGTTCAGTCTTGATAATAACCATTTATCCATAACAGATAACTTGTCGTACTCTAAGCTGTACTTCGTTGGGTCAAATTCATCGATATTTGCGTAAAGTACATAGAATGCATAAGTATTCCATAATGTACCCATGAATTTACGCTGTCCCTCTGTTACTGCATCTGCGTGGAAACGGTTTGGCAGCCAAGGTGCACTGTTAGAGTAGAAATACCAGCGGATAGCATCTGCTCCATGCTGCTCTAATGCATCAAACGGATCTACGGCATTTCCTTTACTCTTACTCATCTTCTGTCCGTTTTCGTCCTGTACGTGGCCGAGAACGATTACATTCTTATAAGGAGCTTTGTTAAATAACAGTGTGGACTCTGCAAGTAAGGAATAGAACCATCCTCTTGTCTGGTCTACTGCCTCAGAAATGAACTGTGCAGGGAACTGCTGCTCGAAAAGCTCTTTATTTTCAAATGGATAGTGATGCTGTGCAAATGGCATTGCTCCTGAGTCAAACCAGCAGTCGATAACTTCTGGCACTCTCTTCATTGTCTTTCCACAATCTGGACATGTCAGAGTGATCGCATCAATATATGGTCTGTGAAGTTCTACAGTCTGAGCTTCTGGATTTCCGCTCTTTTCCTCTAATTCCTGGCGGCTTCCGATGCACTCCATCTTTCCGCAGCCTTCACACTGCCATACGTTTAATGGTGTTCCCCAGTAACGGTTACGGGAAATACCCCAGTCCTGAATGTTATTTAACCAGTCACCAAAACGGCCTTTACCGATGCTCTTTGGAATCCAGTTGATTGTGTTATTGTTGCGAATCAAGTCGTCTTTTACTGCTGTCATCTTGATGAACCAGGACTCTCTCGCATAGTAGATCAGCGGTGTATCACATCTCCAGCAGAAAGGATAATCATGTTCGAACTTAGGCGCATCGAAAAGAAGGCCTTCTTTATCTAAGTCAACAAGTACCTTAGGGTCTGCATCTTTTACAAATAATCCAGCATAAGGTGTGTCTTCTGTCATGTTACCCTTTCCATCTACGAACTGAACAAATGGAAGATCGTACTTTCTTCCAACCTGTGCATCGTCCTCACCAAATGCAGGTGCGATGTGTACAATACCTGTACCATCGGACATTGTTACATAGTCAGCGCATGTTACGAAATGTGCTTTCTTATGCTGTTTTTCTGCGGACTTTGCAGCACCTTCATATAGTGGAACATACTCTTTATATTCAAGGTCTGTTCCTTTGTAAGTTTCAAGAATCTCGTAAGCTGGAGTTTCTTCTGTTCCAAGCTTACCAAGAACTTTATCCAGTAATGCTTTTGCCATATAGTAAACATAACCGTCAGCAGCTTTTACTTTACAGTAAGTCTCTTCTGGGTTTACACAAAGAGCTACGTTACTTGGAAGTGTCCAAGGTGTTGTTGTCCATGCAAGGAAATACGCATCTTCACCAGCCACTTTGAAACGAACAACTGCGGAACGCTCTTTTACTGCCTTATATCCCTGTGCTACCTCGTGAGAAGATAAAGGTGTTCCACAACGAGGGCAGTAAGGTACGATCTTAAATCCTTTATAAAGAAGACCTTTATCCCAGATAGTCTTTAATGCCCACCATTCGGACTCAATAAAGTTGTCATTATAAGTTACATATGGGTTATCCATATCAGCCCAGAAACCAACGGTCTTTGAGAAATCTTCCCACATTCCTTTGTATTTCCAAACAGATTCTTTACACTGAGTGATAAATGGGTCTAAACCATACTCTTCAATCTGCTCTTTTCCGTCAAGGCCAAGCTTCTTCTCTACTTCAAGCTCTACTGGAAGTCCGTGAGTATCCCATCCGGCCTTTCTTGGAACCATGTAACCCTTCATTGTACGGTAACGAGGAATCATATCCTTGATTACACGAGTTAAAACGTGTCCGATATGAGGTTTACCATTGGCTGTTGGTGGTCCATCATAGAAAGTGTAAACAGGGTCACCTTCTCTTGTTTCGATACTTTTCTTAAAAATGTCATGGTCTTTCCAAAACTGTGCAGTTTCTTTTTCTCTCTCTACAAAATTGAGATTCGTGGATACTTTCTTGTACACGACGTTTCCTCCTTAATTTAGTCAGTTTAATTTAACTACTTTTAGATTAAATAAATTTATATTGTGATGTTATGGCCAAAAGATATTTTGCCCCTAACTTGATGTCACGAATTACTCCGCAGCTAACGCTGCTCCCATAATTCTGAAACATCATATTATTATGCCCGATGTGCAGACCAAATTTTCCGGCAAAAAAAGAAAAGCCCCCATCCCCAGTAAAAGGATGAAAGCCTGAACTATCATTATACCACCTGTACATACTGACATATGCTTCTCTGTTAACGGTGAGATTCCGTCACTGCTTACTGTAACCTTTCGGCAGTGCAACTCAGGAGTGATATTCGGATATTCTCTACTGACAACGGATTTCCACTATCTCCGTCTCACTGAAGCGTTCAAAAATTCTTACTGTCTCCATCAACGTTTTTATCACAGATAATCATATACTAGGTGGGATAAATTGTCAACAGATTTTCATTCTGTATTTACAGTATTTATCACTATATTGATTCCTGTACTATTTATATCAGATGTGAGATGACTCCCACATCATAGCAAGAATGCCAGGACATTCTTGAATTGATAAAATGTCACCAGTTACTTTTATACATTATTTATACAATGAGATTTCCCAGTTTCACAAAACATTGTTAATCCTTAAATTTTCTTTTAATTTACAAAAGATTATGCTACAATACTCCTTAATTAGAAAGGAGCCTATAATGTTAAAAAAACTCATTGTATCTTTTCTTTGTGCGATTGTTGTCGCCTGCACAGTTCTCGGCGGATTTTGCCTGCTTTACTTTACTATTCCAAGCCAGAAAGCAAAGGCATCCATTTCCCTGCCTTCTACTGTAGAGGACAGTGAAACTGCAGCGGAGTCTACCACAGAAGCAGATTCCAAAGATAAGAATGTTTATGTGGCCGATGTGTATCAGTCTCTTACACTTCGTTCAGAGGCAAGCGCAGATTCTGACGCGATTACAGACCTTCTTCCTATGACACATCTGGAAGTTCTTGAGTTTGCGGCAGGTACAAATTATGCTTACGTCAAGGTATTAACCGGAGATAAAGAAAGCTATAAGGGCTATGTAAACAGCGAATATATTACTAAATTAGGAGAACCAACCGTTCGTATTGGGACAGAGGAGTAAATGAATTATGTTTTCTAACAATTTAACTATGATGACCGACCTGTATGAGCTTACAATGATGCAGGGATATTTCTTCGAAGGTAACGAAGATAAGGTTGTATTTGATGTTTTTTACCGCAAAAATCCATCCGGCAGTGCTTATGCCATCACCTGTGGACTTGATCAGGTAATTGATTATATAAAGAACCTGTCATTTTCTTATGAAGATATTGATTATTTAAGAGGTCTCGGCATTTTTAAAGAAGATTTTCTTTCCTATCTTGCTGGTTTCCATTTCAGCGGAGATATTTATGCAATCCCAGAGGGAAGTGTCGTATTTCCAAAGGAGCCACTTGTAAAGGTTATCGCCCCTATCATGGAAGCACAGCTTGTTGAGACAGCGATTTTAAATATCATCAACCACCAGAGTCTTATCGCAACAAAGGCTTCTCGTGTTGACTATGCGGCTGGCGGCGGCGTTATGGAATTCGGTCTTCGCCGCGCACAGGGACCAGATGCCGGAACACTCGGCGCAAGAGCTGCCGTTATCGGTGGATGTACCGGGACTTCCAACGTACTCGCCGGAGAACTTTACGGCATTCCTGTACAGGGAACACATGCCCACAGCTGGATTATGAGCTTCCCAGACGAACTTACTGCTTTCCGTACCTACGCGAAAATGTATCCCGATGCCTGCATCCTTTTGGTAGATACTTATGACACCTTAAAGTCTGGTGTTCCACATGCCATTCAGGTATTTAAAGAGATGCGTGATGCCGGAATCACTTCTAAGCTTATGGGAATCCGTTTAGACAGCGGTGACATTGCCTACCTGTCTAAAAAGGCCCGCAAGATGTTAGATGAGGCAGGATTTACAAATGCGATTATTTCCGCTTCCAGCGACCTTGATGAATACCTGATCAACAGTTTAAAAACACAGGGCTGTACCGTAACTTCCTGGGGTGTTGGTACAAATCTTATCACATCTTCTGATAACCCGGCATTCGGTGGGGTATACAAACTTGCAGCCATCAAAAAACCTGGCGATAAAGAATTCACCGCTAAAATTAAGATTTCCGAGAACCCGGAAAAGATTACAAACCCAGGTAACAAAACAGTTTATCGTATTTATGATAAAGAAAGCAGCAAAATTAAGGCTGACTTAATCTGCCTCGTTGGGGAAACATTTGACCCTTCAGAAGATTTAAAGATTTTTGATCCGATCTCTACCTGGAAAAAGTCCATTCTTCCAGCCGGCAGCTATCAGATCCGCGAAATGCTCGTTCCAATATTCTTAAACGGACAGTGCGTATACTCCTCTCCTGCTGTTATGGACATCAAAGCATACTGCCAACAGGAACTGAATACACTGTGGGATGAGAACAGAAGACTGATAAATCCTCAGACCGTATATGTGGACCTTTCACAGAAACTGTTCGATCTGAAACACAAGTTATTAGGAGACGAAAAATAAATAATAATTTGCTGAGGACATAGACGCCGCTTTAGCAGAAGATATTGAGCTGAATTGTAGTCGGTCTTCTAAGAAAAAACATTGTATAATAAATATATCTTAGGAGTAAGTATTGTATAATATTTTTTAGTTTATCAACCAGAAAATATAACACATGGAGGAGGGTTACATATGACAGGCTGCAAAAAAATTGATATGGATACCTGGGCACGCAGGGAACATTACGAATACTATACTAAACAGTTAAAAGTTGAATATAATATTACCGCTAATGTTGATGTAAAAAATGTATTGGATTTTTGTCATTCAAAAGGTTACAAATTTTACCCTGCTATGATCTATCTTGTTACTAAGACATTAAACCGCATCGATAATTTTAAAATGTTTAAAGATAAATATGGATACCTTTGTGCCTGGGACAAAATCATTCCAAATTATACTATTTTTCATAATGATGACCATACTTTTTCTGATTGCTGGACAGATTTTTCCGAAGATTTTAATATATTTTATCAAGATATCCTAAAAGATATGGCTACTGCCGCAACGAAAAAAGGGATTAAAGCAAAAGAAGGACAACCTGCTAATTTTTACTGCATATCCTGCACGCCATGGACAACCTTTACCGGTTATAGCAGTAGGGTCTCTAATAGTGAACCTTCTTTTTTCCCAATTGTATTGATGGGAAAGTATAAGCAGCATGGCAAAAAAATACTGATGCCTGTTAATATCACAATTGCTCACGCAGTAGCAGATGGTTATCATGTGGGATTATTCTTTCAGTATCTCCAGGAAGAAATTAACAACTACTAATTTGCTGGGGACACAGACGCCGCTTTAATAGAAGATATTGAGCTGAATTGTATGGAGTCTTCTAAAGAAAAAAGAA
>OOBR01001655.1_pt1 | contig 11766 bp, 9 predicted proteins | sample 1671281 | NCBI WGS metagenome assembly OOBR01 (sample SAMN06348140, study PRJEB24527) | human gut metagenome | biome: human gut; feature: ankylosing spondylitis patient; material: feces | host: Homo sapiens | place: China | collected 2015-10
AATATATAAAAAAGTAGACAAAAGAAAAGAAAAAGAGCATAATGTGGTTATTGAAAAATCAAAGGAAGAAAACATATGAAAAGATATAATAGAAAGAAAAATATCCGCTGGAATACGATGAAGATTCTGGTAACCGGATTTTTGCTTGTAATTGTGACCGGAGCAGTTCTTTTATGGCTTCCGGTCAGCAAACAGAAGCCGATTGAATTCTTTGATGCGTTATTTACATCGGCATCTGCAGTGTGTGTGACAGGGCTGGTCACGATCATTCCACAAACTCAATTTACATTATTTGGAAAAGTGATTCTATTGATTTTGATACAGATTGGCGGACTTGGAATCATTGCATGTACAACTGCATTTTTAATTTTGGTTGGAAAGAGAATAAACATGAAGGAACGAGTTGTCATTCAGGAAGCCTATGGTCTGTCCACACTTCAAGGAATGATCCGGTTTATTGAAAGAGTATTGTGGGGAACATTTCTTGTAGAAGGAATTGGCGCAATCGGATATTCATTACAGTTTATTCCGGAGTATGGTGTTGCGAAGGGAATCTTCTATTCCGTGTTTCACTCAATCTCTGCATTTTGTAATGCGGGTGTAGATATTCTTGGAGATTCAAGCTTTACGAGATATGTCAATACACCGGTGATCACAATTACGACAACAATGCTTGTCATTCTCAGTGGACTTGGTTATCCGGTCTGGATCGATCTGGCGAAGAATATAAAGATGACAATACAGTCCAAGGGAAAACGTCCGGTCGGAAGAACGATCACAAGGCTGAGTCTTCAGAGCAAGATCGTCTTGACAATGACGCTGTTCCTTCTTACATTGGGAACAGTAGGATTCTATCTGTTGGAACACCGTAATCCGGCAACTATGGGATCACTAAGTATTGCGGGAAAATTGCAAGCGTCTTTTTTCCAGTCTGTGACGACGAGAACGGCAGGATTTGCCAGCATATCCCAGTCAGGTCTTACGAATGGTTCGAAGTTGCTGGCCTGCATGCTGATGATCATCGGAGGTTCACCGGCAGGAACTGCAGGTGGTATTAAGACAACAACAGTTGCTGTTCTCTTGCTTACAGCAATTTCTGTCTTGAGAGGAAACAAAGATACGGAATGTTATGGGAGAAAAATTACATTCGAAATTATAAGAGTAGGGATGACAATCACACTTGTGACATTTGTCTTCTGGCTGTTTGGAGTTACGGTGATGACAGTGATTGAACCACAGCAGAAAGTCCTTGATCTTATGTATGAGGCAACATCAGCAATGGCGACAGTAGGTCTGACGGCAGACCTGACGCCAGTACTTAGTGATATCAGTCATGTTGTACTTATGCTCATGATGTATATTGGACGAATCGGACCAATGACGATGGCACTTATATTTTCCGGTCATGCGGACAAGAAGAACCAGTTCCGTACTCTGCCGGAAGCAAAGATCATGGTTGGATAAGAAAAGATAAAAGAGAAGATAAGAGATACGCGATAAACAGTATATGAGAAGGAGAAAACGATGAGAAAGCAGTTTGCAGTTCTTGGGCTTGGAAGTTTTGGACGGAGTGTGGCCCTGACACTTGAGAGTATGGGATGCGATGTGATCGTTGTAGATAAATCACAGGAGACGATCCAGGAGATCGCGGACAGAGTGACCTATGCGATCACAGCGGATATTACAGAGAAAGAGGCATTGAGCGCACTTGGAACAAGGAATCTGGACGGAGCAATTATTGGAGTTGCGGAGAATCTTGAAGCAGGGATCATGGCGACTCTGCTTTGCAAAGAAATAGGAATTCCAATGGTTGTTGCCAAAGCCAAGAATAAGTTACAAGGAACTATATTGAAGAAGGTTGGGGCGGATACTGTTGTATATCCGGAGATTGAGATGGGTAGCAGGGTTGCCAAAAGCCTTTTGGCGACAGAATTCACAGACTGGATCGAACTGTCAAATGATTACAGTATGGTTGAGATCGCTGTTCCAAAACCGTGGATCAATCATAGTATGGCAGAACTGGGAATCCGTACGAAATATGGAGTTACAGTTGTAGGAATCATGCAGAACGGGAATGTTAATGTAGAGATTGATCCACAGATGCCGCTTCCGGAAAGTGGACTTCTGATTCTGGTGGGAGCGAATAAAGTACTCGAAAAAATTGGAAAATTGGAGAAATAGATTATGATAACAAGTACATCGAATGCACAGATCAAAGAACTGGCGAAGCTGCAGAAGAAGAGCCGCTTAAGAGATGAAAAAGGAATCTTTCTCGTGGAAGGACCAAGAATGACAGAAGAGATTCCGGCGGAACGAATTGAGAAAGTATATGCTTCAGAAAGCTTTGCAAAGAAGAATAAAGAATTTTTAGAGAAATTACAGGCGCCGGTCGAGCTTCTGACAGATACTGTGTTCGCTTACGTGTCAGATACAAAGACACCGCAGGGAATTCTGGCGATTGTGAAGAGACTCAATTATACGATGAATGACCTGATGCAGGTGAAAAATCAGAAGGCACCGCACCTGGTTGTGTTGGATAATCTGCAAGATCCGGGAAATCTTGGAACTATTTTCAGAACAGCTGAGGCAGCAGGTGTAACCGGAATCTTATTGAGTAAAGATTGCGTGGACGTCTACAATCCAAAGGTGATCCGTTCCACGATGGGGGCTGTATTCCGTATGCCGTTCCTCTATGTGGAAGATCTTCCGGAGAAGATCAAAGAGCTGCAGAAGAAGAGTATTAAAACTTACGCAGCACATTTGCGTGGAGAAAATGCATACGACGAGGAAGATTATACAACTGGTTGTGCATTTTTGATAGGAAATGAGGGAAACGGACTTCGTGATGAAGTTGCAGACTGCGCGGATTGTCTCATCCGAATCCCAATGGAAGGCGAGGCGGAATCTCTAAATGCGGCAGTGGCAGCGGCGGTTCTGATGTTCGAAGCAGGAAGACAGAGAAGAAAGAAATAATAAAAATGCATAAAAGAATGTATAAGTACTGAATAAATATGTATAAAACAGAGTAAAATAAAGTTTTGGTTGCATTTTTATACATGAATGTAGTATACTAAATTCATCGGTTACAATGTAGGTTCAAAGATATGAAGAAGAGAAGGACAGAGAGGGTTCTGATTCATATAGTCATAGAATAGAAAGGACGAGAACTATGGACTTAAAAGGAAGAAATTTTCTGACACTGAAGGATTTTACACTAGAGGAGATTACATACCTGCTTGATCTGGCAGCAGACCTCAAAGAGAAGAAGAAAAACGGAGTACCGGTGGATCATTATCATGGCAAGAACATTGCACTGATTTTTGAGAAAACAAGTACAAGAACACGTTGTGCATTCGAAGTGGCAGCGCATGATATGGGAATGGGAACAACTTACCTTGATCCATCAGGTTCTCAGATTGGAAAGAAAGAGAGTATCGAAGACACTGCCCGTGTACTTGGAAGAATGTATGATGGAATCGAATATCGTGGATTTGGTCAGGAAATCGTAGAAGATCTTGCAAAATATGCAGGAGTACCGGTATGGAACGGTCTGACAAACGAATATCATCCGACACAGATGCTGGCAGATATGCTGACAATCCGTGAGAATTTCGGAGAACTCAAAGGCCGCAAGCTTGTATACATGGGAGATGCAAGGTTTAACATGGGCAATTCCCTGATGATCGCATGCTCTAAGCTTGGAATGCATTTCGTAGCATGTACAACGAAAGAATATTTCCCGAATGAAGAGCTTGTTGAAACTTGTAAAGGTTATGCTGCACAGTCCGGAGCAACAATTACTCTGACAGAAGATGTAAAAGAAGGAACAAAGGACGCAGATGTTATCTATACAGATGTATGGGTATCCATGGGCGAGCCGGACGAAGTATGGGAGAAGAGAATCAAAGAACTGTCACCATACAAAGTAACAAAAGAAGTAATGGAAAATGCAAAGGATACAGCTATTTTCCTGCATTGTCTGCCTGCATTCCATGACCTGAAGACAAAGATCGGAGCAGAGATGGGACAGCGTTTCGGAATCGAAGACATGGAAGTGACAGACGAAGTATTCGAGTCTGCACAGTCCAAAGTATTCGATGAGGCTGAGAACAGAATGCATACAATCAAGGCTGTAATGGTTGCAACACTTGGTGAGTTCTAAGGGTATGCAATCTATTTGATAAACTTGAGAAATCAGCAGAAGTTTGGTATGATAAATGAGTTGAAGATCAGACCGGCTTCTGTGGAAAATAAGAATGAGCAGAAGGTGTCTGTTATTCCAGAGATGGGACAGACACCTTTCTTTTGTATAAAGGTCTGATGAGAGGTGGAATTAGAATGAAAGCTGAAATATTAAAATTGTTGAGGGAAGCGGACGGATATGTATCAGGCCAGCAGCTTTGTGAAAAATTCGGGGTGTCAAGAACTGCAGTCTGGAAGGTAATCCGTCAGCTGCAGGAAGAAGGATATCAGGTTGAAGCTGTGCGGAATAAAGGTTATCATATCGTAGATAGTCCGGATGTGATGACGAAAGAAGAACTCGACAGCCTGATGGATACGCAGTGGGCCGGAAGAAACATCGTTTATTACGATTCGGTAGACTCTACAAATCTCAGAATCAAGCAGATGGGAGATGAAGGCGCACCGGAAGGTACACTTGCAGTAGCAGATAAGCAGACAGCAGGAAGAGGAAGAAGAGGCCGTTCCTGGGATTCACCGTCAGGTTCAAGCATTTACATGTCCTTGTTGCTTCGTCCGGAGATTGAACCGGATCAGGCGCCGATGCTGACGCTTGTGATGGCATTAAGTGTAGCAGAGGGAATCATGGATTGCGGAGATTCCTGTGGAAACCCGGATGTAAAGATCAAGTGGCCAAATGATATTATCATTAATGGAAAGAAGCTCGTCGGAATCCTGACAGAGATGAGCACTCAGATCGATTACATTAATCATGTAACGATTGGTGTAGGGATCAATGTGAACCTGACAGAGTTCCCTGAGGAAATCCGTGAGACAGCGACATCACTCAGACTGGAATGTGGACATGTGGTAAAGAGAGCACCGTTGATTGCGGCAGTGATGAAACGCTTTGAACAGAATTACACGGTTTTCCTTGAACACGGAGATCTGTCCGGTCTGAAAGAACGTTACAGTGAATTGCTGGTAAATAAAGATCGTGAGGTCCGGATTCTTGGCGCGAAAGAACAGTACAATGCTTACGCACTTGGAATCAATCAGACAGGGGAATTGATTGTTCGGAAAGAAGATGGAACCGAAGAGGCGGTGTATGCCGGAGAAGTTTCGGTGCGCGGCGTATATGGATATGTATAACCAGGTGGATAAGACCTACGGAATGTGAATAAGTCATCGGGATTATGCAGTGAATGTGGAAAATATGGAAAGGTAAGTACTGTTTACAGAAACTGTGGGCAGTGATATAAGGTGTAAAAATTATGGATGAAGAAATGGTATTGTGTGCGGCCAGCTCCTATGAGCAGAAATATTATCTGAACCCGGAATTTGAATCTCTTCCGGAAGCAGTGAAACAGGAACTGCAGATCATGTGTGTGTTGTATACAGCGGATGTTGGAGGAGTTCTCCTGCTGGTGTTTGATGAGAATGGAAACCTTGAGTTGAAAGTAGAGCACAACGAGGGTGATTTCTCATTCGATGAGATCGGAAGTGTACTGAAGATCAAAGAGTTGCAGAACACAAAGGAAGAGCTTTTCAAGTCTCTTGAAATGTTTTACAAAGTATTCTATCTCGGAGAAGAGATGGAAGAAGAGACAGAGGAATAAATAGTTAGATAAATAGAGTATGGTTTATCTGTCGGATTTTTAAATTAGAACAAAGCCCATGGCGGAATCTGAAAGATAAGTTTGTTGAACTTATCAGAATTCCTGCTATGGGCTTTTGTTTCCGTTTAACGATATGTCACTTTTTATCCGAGCAATAACTTCAGAACGTCTCTTACCTTTTTCACCGGAGTGATTTTCAGCTTATCCTTTACTTCCGTAGCTACATCTTCGAGATCATCTGCGTTGTCAAAAGGAATCAGTATTTTTGTAATACCGGCCCTCTGGGCAGCCATCAGTTTCTCAGGAAGCCCACCGATTGGAAGTACACCTCCGCGGAGGGAAACTTCACCGGTCATGGCATAATCCGGGCTGACAGCCTTTCCAGTAACAAGGGAAGCAAGTGCTGTGGTTAATGTAATGCCGGCAGATGGACCGTCTTTTGGAACAGCTCCTTCCGGCACATGAATGTGCAGATCATGATCCTGAAAAACCTTGCTTTCTTTAGGATAAAGAGATTTCACAAGTGTCAGTGCAATCTGTACAGATTCTTTCATGACATCTCCAAGCTGTCCGGTGATGATCACCTTTCCTTCCCCTTCTGTCAGCTTTGTCTCTATAAACAGAATCTCACCGCCGGCCTGTGTCCATGCAAGTCCGGTGACAACACCAGGCTGTGCGGAAGTTAATTTCTGGTCATGATGCAGTTTCTTCCGGCCAAGATAGTCTTTCAGATTCGATTTATTTACTGTCAGAGTCTGCCCCTCTTCTTTCACAAGACGCACAGCAACAGAACGACAAAGCATATCGATCTGTTTCTTAAGTCCACGGACTCCGGATTCCATCGTATAATCTTCAATGACCCTGCGCAGTGCACCATCCGTTATCTTCAACATTTTCTTTTGGATTCCCATAGCGTCCATTGCCTTTGGAAGTAAGTGCTTTCTGGCAATATGGAATTTTTCCACAGCCGTATATCCTGGAAAATCGATCACTTCCATACGGTTCAGAAGCGGTTCAGGAATCGTATCTGTAGAATTCGCTGTGCAGACGAACAGAACATTGGATAAGTCATATGGAACATTCATATAATGATCTGTAAATGTACTGTTCTGCTCCGGGTCAAGCACCTCAAGCAATGCACTTGCCGGATCTCCGCCATAATCTTTCGCAAGCTTATCTACTTCATCAAGAACTACAACAGGATTGGAAACGCCGCTGCGTTTAATCCCTTCCATGATCCGTCCCGGCATAGCGCCGATATAAGTTCTTCTGTGACCGCGGATCTCAGCTTCATCTCGGATACCGCCGAGACTGATGCGGACATATTCGCGGTTTAACGCACGGGCAATACTCTGTCCGATACTTGTCTTACCGGTACCAGGCGCACCGACAAAAAGGAGGATGGAACCATACTGTTTCCGGTTCAGTGCCATAACAGCAATCTGCTGGATGATACGTTCTTTGACTTTCTTGAGTCCATAATGATCTTCATCAAGAATCTTTTCTGCCCGGTTTAAATCAATCGGTGTAAATTCCGGATGCTTCCAGGAAAGACTGGTGACAAAATCAAGATAGTCATAGAGAAGTCCATATTCATGGCTGTCTTTTCCTTCCTGCTTCATACGATTCAGGACTTTGTCCGCTTCCTTACGGGCATCTTCATTCATGCCGGATTCCTGGATCTTTTTTTCAAAAGCACGGACATCGGAAATGTTTTCCGGGTGCATCTCATCTAATTCTTTCTGAAGGTAATCAATCTGCTTCTTAATTGCAGCCTCTCTGTACAGCTGCTCCTGGTCACCTTTCTGTGCCTCCTGTGCTTCAGAAGAAACTTTGGCCACTTCCATGAATTCCTTGATCGCATTCTCAATCAATTCACAGCGTTCACGGCGGGAATCTGTCTCAACAATTGCATATTTTTCTTCGGAAGTAATGTTCAGATAATCTGAAAGAGCAGAACCAAGGTCATAGATATTCTTTCTCTGGATAATGTAGCTTCTTGCCCAGATCCCCCACTGATAATTCTGAACAAATTTCAGAAGAGAGTTCCGCAGGTTTGTGAAAGTCTGCTTCTCTTCTTCTAAGGGAAGATCATCTACCTCCGGGCGGATGGAAGCTGTAGCTGTAATCTGTCCGTTCTCATCCAGCTCAATATCATCAAGACTGACACGTTCTAATGTACGAATCTGGATGCTGTCATCATCACCGATGGATTCGACTCTCGCAGACATACCGACCGGGTAAATATCATCTATAGTAACAGTAGTCTCATCCACTTCATTTTTCAAAAATGGAAACAGAATATCTGTACCGACTTCAATCTGGTCTGCAGCAGCCCCCGGAAAGAAATCACGTTTAAAAAAATAAGTGATATCAGGGAGCAATAATATATTAAAAACAGGACGAATAATCATAAAAACACTCCTTTCGTCTCATGATTTATCATATCACCGTCAGCAATTCAAAAAGGTGGGATATGTTGTGTGATGCAGGCACTGTAAACAGAAAACTGCTTACAGCTGTGCCATCAGAAAATTTAACGATCCCACAGGATTCTCAGTTCCTTTTTCCAAAAGAGAGACAAGAGCAGAGATCGTCCGTTCAATCTCATCTGTTGTTGAAGGTACTAAGGTGTTATCCATCTTAACAGTCAGTACAATCAGTACGATCTCAGCAAGAGAAACAGGGTCAGCACAGCGGATTAAATCCTGTGCAATCCCTTGTTCAATGATGGAAGCAAGAACCGGCTTGAGTGAAACGATGAGATGATTCATATATTTTTGATGAAGAAAAGCCCGCTCTGGTGCAGCCTTTGTAGTTGATGGCTGGGTCTTTAAAAAAGCCGCAGAGGAATTTCGGCAAGCCTGAAAGATCAGAGCCATGCGTGTGAAAGGTGAAATCTCTCTTTGCTCTGCAAGATGTCTTGCTGTTGTTATTGGAGCTTCATAATTGCGTTCTACCAGTGCTTCAAGAATTGCATCTTTGGAAGAAAAATAATAATAAATACTTCCTTTTCCAATTTCAGCAGTCTGAGCAATCTCACTGACAGAGATATTAGAAAGTTCTTTGGTTTCCAGAAGCTTTTGAAGAGCATCTAGAATCTTATCGTATTTTAATTGTTTTGGCATAGAAGTCCGCCTCGTATATTCGTAAGTATATTTGGCCAGTTCCAGATTACGGGAATTGACCGATATCCTTTTAAGTATAGCACAATAAAGTCGGAAGAACCAATAAAATAGAAATAAAAAAGAGGACAAAAAAAGGACACTTTGAAACAAAAGATTGTCTGAAATAGATAATTGACCGTGAGTCGAAAAAGTGATAGATTAAAAACATAGCAAATCGACCACCGGTCGAAAAATGAAGGACTGAAAAGGAAAGGGAGAGAAAAATGACATACGCAGACATGTTTTCAAAAGTAAAAGGAATGATGATGGAAGCAGACGTAAGTACTGTGAATGAACATCTTGCATATCAGTTCAATGTAACAGGAGAAGCAGAGGGAATCTTTTATGCAGAGGTAAAAGAGGGAAAGCTGTATGTGGAACCATACGAGTATTATGACAGAGATGCGATTTTTACTTGTTCGGCAGAGACATTATTTAAGATCAACGAGGGAAAGCTGGATCCGGTTCTGGCAGTAACACTGGGAAAATTGAAAGTAGAAGGTAACATTGACAAAGCTTTGTATCTGAAAAAACTGATTGATAGCAGAAAAGCAGAACAGAATGCAATAAAGAAAACACAGAAACAGAAATAACTGTAAAAAGGAAGCAAAGGTGAAAAAGATGATGCATTACGGAAAACTTCTTGCACTTGCAGGTCTGGTGGGAATCGTATCAGCAGAGGCAGGTGGAAGTGCATACTTTTACAGAAGAACAATGATGCGTTATAACGCAAAGACAGAACGCACGATGAAGATGTCCGGGGTAGACTGGGATCAGTATTTCTCAAAGATGAAGGAATGCAGGGAGTGGATGATGGAGCAGCCTCATGAAGATGTCTGGATCCGGTCGGAAGACAGTTTGAAGCTTCATGGAACGTATTTCCAGGGAGCAGGAAATGTCGAAGAAAAGAAATGCAAAAAAGCAGTGATCTGTTTTCATGGCTACACGAGTCAGGGGCTTGCAGATTATGGAAGTATTTCAAATTATTATTTGAAGCGTGGTTATAACGTTCTTCTTGTCGATCAGAGATCGCATGGGCAAAGTGAAGGGAAATACATTGGATTCGGATGTAAGGACCGTTATGATGCATATCGATGGATTGAATGGGTGATTGGACAGGAAGGAGAAAATGTTCAGATTCTCCTGCATGGTAATTCTATGGGAGGCGCTACAGTATTGATGGCAAGCGGGCTTGATCTGCCGCAGCAGGTAAAAGGAATTATTGCAGATTGTCCGTTTACTTCGCCCAAGGCAGTGTTTACACATGTACTTCACAGTATGTATCATCTTCCGGCGTTTCCAATAATACAGATTGCGGATGCGGTAAATAAAAGACAGGCAGGATACGGACTGGATGAGTGCAATTCTGCCCGTGAAGTCAGAAAAGCGAAGGTTCCGGTTCTTTTGATCCATGGAGACGCAGATACATTTGTTCCGTGCAGCATGTCGGAAGAAATCTATAAAAACTGTAAATCTCCAAAACAGAAGCTGATCATCCACGGGGCAGGACACTGCGAAAGTTATTATAAAGACAGAGAAGCTTATGAAGGAGCAATGGATTCATTTATAGGAGGAATCATAGAATGATGAAAACAAGAAAAGGATATCCTGTATACCCACTGACGGTAGCGCAAAAATTTCATTTGTATTATCTGCCATTTTGTCCGAATGCGGCAGTACTGAATATTGGCACAAGCCTGACAATTGGCACAGATCTGGATCGGGATGTACTCCGAGAGTCCATTTACAAAGCATATGAGAGAAATGAAGGGATGCGGATACGCTTTGCAAAGGACAAAGAGGGGAATGTATATCAGTATGTTGTAAGTGCAGAGCAGGACAGACAAGAACGGGAGATAGAGTTCGTTGATTTCTCCAATGTGACTATGGAAGAGGCAGCTGATACGATGCAGAAATGGACAACAGTTCCATTCCCACTCGAGGATTCACCGATGACGAAGATTAAAATGATCCGCACTTCAGATGGATTCAACGGAGTGTATTTCCTCGGACATCATATGGTGGTAGATGCCCAGTCACTGATCACATTTCTGAAGGATATTATTGAGCTGTACTGTAATGCAAAATATGAAGGTGTCCCATATCCAAAGGATATGTGTTCTTACATAGATCAGGTAAAGAAGGATCTCGCATATGAAGCTGGAAGTAAAGCACAGCAGCGAGACAGAGAATTTTTCAGGGAACTGATTGAAGCATCAGAGCCGGTTTATAACGGTGTTAATGGAACAGATAAGTTGGATGCAGCGAGGGAAATGTTTAAAAATCCAAAGCTTCGTTCTGCATTTAATGCGACAGATGATGTGAGTTCTGCATTGGATATCTTTCATTTGGAAGCAGAACCGACCAAACGTCTGATGGATTTTTGCGAAAAGTACCGGGTATCTCTGGCATGTCTTTTGTTGATGGGATTACGTACTTACTTCCAGAAAATGAATGGACAGGAGGATGTATCGATCAATAATGCGATTGCCAGAAGAGCTACATTAAAAGAAAAGAAATCCGGTGGAACAAGAATTCATTCGTTCCCGTTTCGTACCGTATTTTCAGAAGATGTGAAGTTTATCGATGCAGTATATGAAATCCGTGATAAGCAGAATGAATTATTCCGTCATGCAAATTATGACCCGACAGAATATTTCGCATATCGCTCCAGGACATATCCACAGCCACAGAAAGGACTGACGTATGAGCCGATGTCTTTGACTTACCAGCCGATGACATTGCAGGAGAAAGGACTGGAGGATCTTGGAGGAATTCAATATAAGACAAAATGGTATCCG
>OOBR01001658.1_pt1 | contig 11722 bp, 4 predicted proteins | sample 1671281 | NCBI WGS metagenome assembly OOBR01 (sample SAMN06348140, study PRJEB24527) | human gut metagenome | biome: human gut; feature: ankylosing spondylitis patient; material: feces | host: Homo sapiens | place: China | collected 2015-10
AAGCGGTTTCCGGTGAATGCGAAAGGAGAAGTACGGTTGCGGTCGGTGGTATCGAGCAAGATTTCCGGGATACGTCCGATTCCCAGTTTCAGCGTAGTCTTTTCTTCCGGTGTCATCTTTTCGTTTCCTACTTGGCGTACGATTTCGTCGAGGGTTGCCGAGAGTTGTGAACCGAGGAAGCAGGAGAGGATGGCGGGAGGAGCTTCATTCGCTCCCAGACGGTAGCTGTTGCTGGCACTCATGATGGAGGCACGCAGCAGGTCCTGATTCTTGTATACCATCATCAGTACGTTTACCAGGAAAGTAAGGAACAGCATATTGCCTTTCGGATTCTTTCCAGGGGCAAACAGGTTGATGCCGGTGTCGGTGCAGAGCGACCAGTTATTATGTTTGCCGGAGCCGTTTACGCTGCTATATGGTTTTTCGTGCAGCAATACATTGAAGTGATGCTTGCGTGCGATACGCTTCATCAAGTCCATGACAAGCTGGTTGTGGTCGTTTGCCAGGTTGCAGTTTTCGAAGATGGGAGCCAGCTCGAACTGGTTGGGAGCTACTTCGTTGTGACGGGTCTTGGCAGGGATGCCCAGTTTGTGACATTCGATTTCGAGTTCCTTCATAAATGCGGTGACACGTGGAGGAATGGAGCCGAAATAGTGGTCTTCCAACTGTTGGTCTTTGGCGGAAGAGTGTCCCATCAAGGTACGTCCGGTCAGACAAAGGTCGGGACGTGCATTATATAAGGAGGAGTCTACGAGGAAATATTCCTGTTCCCATCCTAAGTTGGTAAAGACGCGTGTTACGTTCTTGTCGAATAGCTGGCAAACATCCGTGGCAGCCTTGTCTACGGCGGCAAGTGCTTTCAGAAGCGGAGTCTTGTAATCCAGCGCTTCGCCTGTGTAAGAGATAAAAATCGTAGGGATACAGAGCGTGGTATCTACTACGAATGCCGGAGAAGAAACGTCCCATGCGGTATATCCGCGAGCTTCGAATGTATTACGGATACCGCCATTGGGGAAAGAAGAAGCGTCCGGTTCTTGCTGAATCAACAGTTTTCCGGAGAATCGTTCAATGACTCCGCCGTCTTCGCCGAATTCGATAAAGCCGTCATGCTTTTCGGCTGTTCCGTCTGTCAGAGGCTGAAACCAGTGTGTGTAGTGGGTGACGTTGAGCGACTTGGCCCAGCTCTTCATGCCGTTGGCAATCAGGTCGGCTATTTCACGGCTGATCGGTGTACCTTTTTCGATTGCATCGGTAACAGCCTTATAGGCTTCCTTCGGAAGATACTCCTGCATCTTCTTGCGGTCGAATACGTGGCTACCATAATAATCAGAGAGTTTGTTGGAAGGGGCAGTAACTTCCAGCGGCTTCCGGTTGGAAAGTTCTTGTAATGCGTAAAATCTCATTTTTGACATAAATCGTCTTCTTTTTATCGGTTGATGGCGCAAAAATATATGTTTTTTCTGAAAGTACCCCTATTTTAAAGGGGGTATTTTCGGAAAATGATATATTTTTCTGAAGAATACCCCCTCCTTATAGGATTGATTCGTCTCTGAATCACCTTTTGTCCATCACGGCACTTTTTGATTATAACCGATTAAGAGATGGATTCCAGTATTTCCTGCTGTCCGTCCTTGTTTTTCTGTCGGTCGATTTCTGCAGCCATCTGTTTGACTAGTATTTCTACCTGCATATAATGCTTGTTTATGTTTCTGTATAGCAGCTTCATTGTAGTACTGTCCATAGCCATTTGGGTGAGGAACTGTAAATGTTTTCCCATCGAGGCGTTCATTTGCATATGCGTTTTTTTATCCTATACTAAATTTAGTCCCGGCTTGTGCAATAAATAATACTTTGGAGTGCATAAATTAATTCGTCCGCCTATAGCCGGATGCAAGTTTGCCTATAGTCGACGTTGCGTTTGCCTATAGGCGGACGAAACGTTGCCTATAGCCGGACGAATTAATTCATGCACTCGAAGATATTATTTTTTATAGAGAAAATGTTTATTGTATTCTACTGTAATGATTGAAGAAATTGGGAAGTGGATTTAATAAGTAGAAAAATGTCCATGAAAACTGATATGATGCGTGGCATTGAGAAAGGATTTTCCTTGCTAACGCTTTTTTGCAGCTTAATTCCCTTGCTTTTCGATATTCTTTTTTATATTTGCCTACAATAAACAAGGAGATACGACGATTGAAATATAAGATATTGATAGGATGTATGTTGTGCTTGTTCTCTTTTATTCCGAAGGGGGCAGCCAATCTTGTTCTTAATCCTTATACAAGTCAGGAGATATCTGCTGATTCCATCATTGAGCGTGTCATGACTTTTGCTCCCTCTTATGAAAGTATAGTGAGCGACTATCGCGCGAACCTATATATAAAGGGTAAGATGAATATTCAGAAGAAGAATTTTATCCTCCGGTACGTTCCTTCGATGTTTCGCTTGCAGAAGGGGGTACGTGAATACTTGCTCGAAACGTATAGTGACCTGCATTATACAGCTCCCAATATCTATGACCAGAAAGTTAAGGCATCACAAGGCACTGTGAGAGGAAACAGGGGACTGCCGGGATTACTTGAATATTTTAGTGTCAATATCTACTCATCTTCTCTTCTGAATGACGAACGCTTGCTGTCTCCGCTTGCCAAGAACGGGCAGAAATACTACAAATACCGGATAGACAGTGTGATGGGCGATCCCAATAATCTCGACTACCGGATACGTTTCATTCCCCGTACCAAGAGCGACCAGTTGGTGGGTGGCTATATGATTGTCAGCAGCAATGTATGGAGCGTGCGTGAAATCCGTTTTTCGGGACGGTCGGAACTGATTACGTTTACTTGCTGGATCAAGATGGGGGAAGTAGGAAAGAAAGATGAATTTCTCCCGATACGTTATGACGTGGAGGCCCTTTTTAAGTTCCTGGGCAATAAGGTGGACGGCAATTATACCGCCTCGCTGGACTATAAATCGATAGAACTGAAAGAAAGAAAGGTTCGGAAGAAAGAGAAGAAAAAGTATAATCTGTCGGAATCATTCTCCTTGCAGTGCGATACGAATGCCTATAAAACAGATGCGTCCACGTTCGGCGTGCTACGCCCCATCCCTTTGAGTGAAGGAGAAAAGCAACTTTACAAAGATTATACATACAGGCGGGATACCGTGTCGGTGCAACAGAAAACCAAGAGTCAGGCTTTCTGGGGAACGATGGGCGACCTGATGGTGGAAGATTATAAATTCAATCTGTCCAATATCGGAAGTGTCCGCTTCTCGCCGTTTATCAATCCGCTTTTGTTCAGTTATAGCGGAAGCAACGGATTATCATACCGACAGGATTTCCGTTACAACCGGATTTTCAGAGGCGACAAGTGGCTCCGCATCGTACCCAAACTGGGTTATAACTTTACACGGAAAGAGTTCTACTGGTCGCTGAATGCCGACTTTGAGTACTGGCCGCAGAAACGGGGCTTTTTCCGGTTGAGTGTGGGTAATGGTAACCGTATCTATAGCAGCAAGATGCTGGACGAACTGAAAGCGATGCCGGACAGTATCTTTAATTTCGACCTCATCCATCTGGATTATTTCAAGGACTTGTATTTCAACTTCCGTCATAGTTTTGAAATTACCAACGGACTGGATATCAGCCTCGGTTTCTCGGCACACAAGAGAACAGCTGTCGAGAAATCCCGTTTTGTGATTACGGGTGACTATCCGATGCCTCCGCCGGAATTTATGGAACGCTTCAGAAATACCTATATCAGCTTTGCCCCGCGCATCCGGGTGGAATGGACTCCAGCGCTTTATTATTATATGAACGGAAAGCGTAAGATCAATCTCCGCTCTGACTATCCGACATTTTCGGTGGACTATGAACGGGGAATAGAAGGAGTATTTAAAAGTACTGGAGAATATGAACGGATAGAATTCGACCTTCAACATAAGATTCAGCTGGGGCTGATGCGAAATATTTATTATCGTTTCGGCTTCGGGGCGTTTACCAATCAGGATGAACTGTACTTTGTGGACTTTGCCAATTTTGCCCGTCATAATCTGCCGGTAGGGTGGAATGATGAAATCGGTGGTGTGTTTCAGGTGCTCGACGGACGTTGGTACAACTCCTCCCGCCGCTATGTACGCGGACATTTCACTTACGAGGCTCCTTTCCTTATTCTCCGGCATTTGATGAAATATACCCGCTATGTGCAGAACGAACGTCTTTATATCAGTGCGCTCTCTATGCCGCATCTCCAGCCATATCTGGAAGTGGGTTATGGTATCGGTACGCATGTCTTTGATGTGGGAGTATTCGTCAGCAGTGAGAACTGGAAGTTCAGCGGGATCGGATGTAAATTTACTTTCGAGTTGTTTAACCGATAGTTTTTTCTTCATAACAGTTGCATAATGTATAGAAAATACATATCTTTGTGAGGAAGAGGATGAGGAAAAATTTAGCAGAAAAGAGGTGTAGTCGCCTCGCAGGCACAGGTATTTTCCTGGAAAATAAATCTCTGGTATAAATACCTCTATTTATTTTAGTAAAATCTCATCCTCTTCTTCTCCTTTTTATATATGTAACAACAAGATGGACGGAATTTTAATTACGATACTTATTGTTACCGGTTTTCTGATTTATAAATTGATTTCTTCGAGCCGGAAACAGGAAGGATATAAGAGATGGAAAGCAACAGGCAGCGGTAATACTACTAACGAAGAGACTTCCAAAAACAAATGGGAACATGGAGCCTGGCTCAGGCATGCTTTAGGAGTAGTCACTCCTAAAATGAGAACATGTCCTGTATTTGATGAAGAGGCGGTGGTGTGGTGTGCCAATCTGTTGGGAATAGAGGTGATGAGGTTGAAAGAGATACTGCAGGATGTCTCTTCGCATTATCGGGAGTTCTGGATCAGAAAGCGGAGAGGAGGATACCGTATGATCTCTGCTCCGGACAAGGAACTGAAAGCCATTCAGGATACTATTTATCATCGTATATTACTGTCTGTAAATGTGCATCCTGCCGCTACGGGATTCCGGCGTCAGCATTCCATCGTCGATAACGTCCGTCCTCATCTGGGAAAACGCTGTGTCTTGAAGACGGATATCCATGATTTCTTTATTTCCATACGTAGTCCGAGGGTGAAAAAGACTTTCGAAAAGATCGGCTATCCGAAGAATATATCGAAAGTGCTGGGCGAGTTGTGTTGTATGCGTCGGCATTTGCCGCAAGGAGCGTCTACCAGTCCGGTACTGAGTAACATCATCGCTTATGAGATGGACCGGAAACTGGCGGTGATGGCGGAAGAATTCGGGCTGACTTATAGTCGTTATGCCGACGACCTCACCTTTTCGGGCGATGTCTTTCCGAAAGAGCAGGTGCTTGCGCGGGTAAAGGAAATCATCAGGGAAGAGAAGTTTGAACCGAATCATCAGAAAACTCGTTTTCTGAATGAGAATGACAGGAAGATAATCACGGGAGTATCTGTCAGTTCCGGTGTGAAGCTGACCATTCCTAAAGCCCGAAAGAGAGAGATTCGCAAGAATGTCTATTTCATTTTGACAAAGGGGCTGGCGGAACATCAACGCAGAATCGGCTCCCATGATCCTGCCTATCTGAAACGGTTGATAGGGTCGCTTTGTTATTGGCGTTCCATAGAACCGGATAATACGTATGTAGCTGATTCTATTGCTGCTCTGAAACGTTTGCAGAAGGGGTATTGACGGGTGGCGGCTGTTTGTGTCTGCCTTACCGTGTTAATCGATGATCGTTGCCCTTCCGTTTTCAACTTTGGCATAATTCCTTTTTACCGCTTCCTGAATCCCTCTGAGCATGGATGCTTCGATGTTTGAACCCATGTGTGTGAAGCCGAATACTTGTGCGCATGCTTTTGCCAAATCGGGTAAAGGCAGGCTGATGGAATTGATTAATATTTGTTGGATGGCATTGGCTATTTCTTCGGGTGGCAGATCCGCTGCATCTCGGTCGGAATCGGGACGGTACTCTGAATAAGAACGGTATTGCGCTTCATCTTTCCAGCAGAAGATAAGCCCGTCATGTTCTATGCGGTAAAGATGTAATGTGTCGAATATTATTTCCAATTGAGCATCTATTCGTGGTCCTACACGGTTGACTCCCCATTCGGATATGATTTTCTTTCCAAGTAAGGTTTTGCTGATCGGGGCTTCATTTTCTATTATCTTTTGGACTTGGGAGACAATAATAGGATTATTTCTTTTAGCGAAGATGTCGTCGGCAGCGTACAGGAACGGACGTATTTTAGTACTATTATAATTTTGTACGGAGATAAAAGAAAAGTTTGTGTATGCGCATGCAGATTTTAGCTGCATCGGCGTTTCCTGCACATTCTTTTCTCTTTTTTCTTGTTCCTTTTTTACTATAACCGGTTTCTCCGCTTTCATATCCTGAGCAATCGCTGCTTGTATAGACGCCATCACTTCATCCGGCTTTTCCCACCAGTCCATCGTCCATATACGGCAGATATTCCATCCCAGTGCTTTGAGTACATTGTTTTGAACAATTTCCCGGTCACGGACAGTCTTGGTACGTCTGTAGTTCTTTCCGTCACAGATAATACCTAATTGGTAGTTGGACGGGGTTTGAGTATCGACAATGCCAATATCGATCTTATATCCGGAACAGCCTATATCAGTATGTACGGTATATCCCAAAGAACGTAACTTGTCGGCAATAATCTTTTCGATAGAAGTTTCTTCTTCCGAGGTCCGAATATTAGTCGAGGTATTCAGTATGCGCTTGGTTCCTTTCTCCGCATATTCAAGGAAGCGTTTCAGCCCGGCTACTCCGATAGAAGAAGTTCGGTTCAGATCAATCATGTCCGATCTCAGCGTAGAAAAGATGATCATTTCGTATCGGGCACGGGAGACGGCTACGTTTAACCGTCTTTCACCTCCCGCACGGTTCAACGGACCGAAGTTCATGCTGACGCGCCCTTCGGCATCGGGACCATAGCCGACGGAGAACAGTATCACATCCCGTTCGTCTCCTTGCACATTTTCAAGGTTCTTGATGAACAGGGGTTCTTCACATTCCAGCGCAAAGGTTTCCAGTTCAGGATGAAAGGCGAAGAGATCGGATAGCAAATCTTCTATCAACGCCTGCTGAACCACGTTGAAAGTAACTACCCCCATACTTTTTCTCCTTAATTTTTCGCTCCTCAGCCTTCTCGCTATTTCGTCTACTATGGCTTGCGCTTCCGCTTGGTTCTGACGGGATTTTCCTTTGTCATAATAACCGTCTACGGCGACCATTCTGACTTTCGATTCAATATTGTCCGGTGACGGGAAAGTCATCAGCTTATTATCGTAATATTCGGAGTTACTGAAAGTGATAAGACTTTCGTGTTTGCTTCGGTAATGCCACAGCAGGTATTTGGAAGGGATAGAGAGAGCGAGGCAATCGTCAAGGATACTTTCCAGATCTTCCATCTCGATGTTGTCTTCGTCAATGGTATTAACGGAGAAGAAGCTGGTAGGCGGCATCTGTTTGGGGTCGCCTACGATAACTACATTCTTGCCTCGGGCGATGGCACCTACCGCTTCGTAAGTCGGCATCTGTGAAGCTTCGTCGAAGACGATCAAGTCAAATTTCTCTGCATCGGCATCGATATATTGGGCAACCGATATAGGACTCATCAACATACACGGACACATACGGGACAGCAGGATAGGTATTTGATCGAATAGCTTGCGGATGGATATTCCGCGTGCATTATTGCGTATATTCTTTTGTAATATTCCGACTTCTGAACTTTGAATGGCTTCGTGGGTGAAGGACGGAATGTTGGAAGCCAGTCTGGCGAACAGTTCCTTTTTGGTAATGTCCTCGAAGTTGGCGGATACCTGCTTGTATTTGGTTATAATATCATTGAATATCTTGCCGTTGAATAATTCCAGCGTCGGTTCTTTGGCGATGATATAGTGAATAACGGCTTGGTAGAAACTCTTGCGGAAGCTGCTGGTGAGTAAATCCGTAGGAATATTCTTTTCCTTATATTCTTCTGCGATAAATCCGAGACCCAGCTCGTTCAGCTTGTTGTAGGATTGAAGCCATTGATACCAGTCTTTGAGTTTGTCCAGATTTTCTTTCCATGTTGCGGCTTGCTGTAGGGCGATGCCGATCCAGTCGGCGGAGTTTGTATAAAGCGTCTCTACGGTTATGCCCAGAGTGGTGGAAAGCCGTTGCTCGGTTGCCGTAAGCGTGTCGACCAGCTGATACAATTCATTCAGAGAATGAGAATGGATATCTCTGAATGTCCGGATACCTTCCGTCAGTTGTAACGCTAAATTCTGTTTGATCCGGGATGTTTTCGCCACATCTTTTGAATAACTCAGTAACAGGGAATGAAGCGAAGATACCTCATGGATGATCTGATCGATGATGTCCCACTCTTCGTCTCTTCCGAATCTTCCGAATAAAGAAGGCAGCTTGGCGGTGTATCTGTCTGTAAAATCAAGCTCTTCCTGATACCGGATGACCTGATGGAGCAAAGGCTGGACTGTCTCTGGCTTTACCGGTTGCAGAGCGTAAGGACGAATCACCTTTTTTATTTTTCTTTGTCCGAAATATCGTGGGAGAAACCATTGGGCGGATACCCGATTCCATTCGGCCAGCATGGGGCCGGCGTTTATCTTCAGTACTTCTTTGGTGAATCCGTTTTCTATTTCTGCTTTGATTTCATCGCGTTTCCTGCCGTGCTTCGTCACTTTCCGGTACTCTTCCAGCGTTTCATTTAATAAAGGAGTGGTCAGCAGTTCGGGCGTCAGTTCCGGAATTTCGAGTATTTTCCGGATAATGGCGGTGATTATATCGAAATCCTTGCGGGTGGGATGAATGTCCGTATCTTCCAGTAAAGCGGAGAAGACAGGCAGTTTTGACTGTATGGCAGTCAATAAGCCGATGAAAGTGGCGAGCGTTTGAGAGGCTTCCTCTTTGATGGCGGACGAATATTCCCGAATGAAAATCCCTGTCAATGGGTGAAGATGCGGGTGGCCGCAAGCATTGGCGGTACTGACCAAAGATTCGATGGCATCTTCCCAATGTGAGAATCGATCCTTGTCCAGATTGTCCAGATAAGATGACGGGATATCGAAGCAGGGGTCAACGTCTGTTGACTGGTAGTGGATGATCGCATCATAGAGGGAAAGCCCGAAAGGATATTCCTTGTGTAAGGCTTCGATGTATTTGTTTAGTTCCGTTCGTAACTTCAGCAGGCGTTCGGCTTCCTTCTTGAACTCTTCGGGAGGAGTTCGTCTGATGATTTCGGTTGTCTCCTTTAGTTGCGAGATGACAGTGGATTTCTTTGTCTTGTTGGAATGAATTTCCAGACAGAACGGGGCAAGTCCTATCGCCGCCAGTCTGTTTTGGACGACGGAGAGGGCTGCCATCTTCTCGGCAACAAATAAGACTCGTTTACCTTTATAAAGCGCGTTGGCGATGATGTTCGTTATCGTTTGGGACTTTCCGGTTCCCGGAGGGCCGTGCAGGATAAAAGTCTTGTCGTGCACCGCCTCATAAATCGCTTCCAGCTGAGATGAATCGGCAATGATGGGCAGCACAATATCTGCCGGAGATAACTGTCTGTCCATGTAGGCGGCATCCACTTCTTCCGTAATCGCGTCCCATTCGATCTTTCCGTTGATGAGGCTGGAGACAATCTTGTTTTGAGTCAGTTTGGGAGCATTGTTGTGGATGTCGTTCCACATGATAAACTTGTTGAAGGAGAAGATACCTAAAATAGCCTGTTCCTCCACATCCCATTTACGCTGATTCTTGATGCAGTGCCGGATGATGGAGTAAATCAGTTTTACGTTGACTCCGCTTTCGTCCGTCGGAAGCGGATCAAGTCCCGGTACGGAAATGCCGAAGTTCTGACGAAGCATTTCCAATAAGGTGATATTCATCATCGTTTCTTCTTCCCGCGAACGAATCACATACCCCTTGGCGGCTGACTTGCGGATGATTTCGACCGGCAGCAGCACTATCGGTGCATAACGGGGACGTTCGCTGGAAGGTGTTTCGTACCATTTCAGAAGTCCGAGAGCCAGATAAAGCGTGTTCGCTCCGTTCTCTTCGATAGAAGTACGGGACGAACGGTACAGGTGAGTCAGTGCTTTGCCCAAATCATTCTCCGGCAAGTAAAAACGTAACCTTTTCTGTGAAAGCTCCGAATTAACGAAGTCGGCTATCGGATCCGATTCCGGTATGGAAGAATAAATGCCAAACTCCATCGCCGGATTCTCCCATTCGGCGGGACGGTGGAGGATACGAAACTCATCTCCTTCCGCCAAGGCGTCTTCCAGACAGGCAAGGTTTGCCGGAATCAGCTGAAGAGTATTCTTTGTAATCCGGATGTTCAGCAAGTTGTTGCGCAGACTCAAATCCAGCAGTCTTCTCTCCCAAAGCAACTGTTTGGTGAGGACTGTCTGAGTTTCGCTGCCCGACAAATCATATGGATTCACGCTTTGCGGAGTGGCGTGCGTGGTATTTCTGTTCATATCCTCATCTTCCTTTATTTCCCATACTTGTCCGTTCAGTACGCGCTGCGGGATCGGGCGGACTCCCGAATGCCTGGCCCTTCTGACGTCGATGGCGAGGATGAAACTGCCCGGATCGCTCAGTTTGCCGTTCGCGCTTTTCACGGCGTTGTCGAAGTCGGCATTATGTCCCATATTCATGCAGGTGGTTTCTACCAGCGTGATGTCGTAGATTCCTTCGGCAGTTCGTTTGGTCAGCAAGGATACATCGTCGATGGCAGGGTCCGGAAAGGTTTCCGGCACCAGCCAGCCGCCTGCGAAAGCATGCCCTTTGGTGATGACGATGAGGGCATTCAGTCCGATGGATTCGAGGCAGGAAGCATAAAGCAGTGCCATATCCAGACAAGTTCCGAGCTTTTGTGCCAGTACGGAATCTGTCAGACGGACACGCTGCCCGTGCTCTTCGAAGCTGGCGGGAATGGTGCTGTAAATAATTTGCTGTTCGGTAAGAGCGGTGTAGATGGCTGCCATCTGCTTTCTCACACGGTCCGGATTGCGGCTTTGGTATTCGTCCAGTGACGGAGTACCGGTCCACTGTTCCAGAATGGCGGCGGCTCTCTTGATAATAGGAGTGAGCACGGCATGATTGGGGGTGATGAACGCTGCCAGCATCTCGGGGAATATATTGATTCCGCCCCATTGGTCGTATGCCAGAATGTCGATGGGGTAGGTCCGGGTAAAGATCGTTTCCGCCTCGGAGCGGATTTCTATTTTCAGGCTTCCCGACATACGCTCGGTCAGCTGGGCGAAATAATTGGCGGACAAGACCAGGCTGAACGATTGCAGACACACGGAATCATTGGCGGGAATCGCTTCCACCATCACAGGAGTGATACTGCCGAAGTCGGGTTCGGCAGTGATTTGTACCTGAATGTTTCTGAAGGGTTCGGACGTCATGTTTTCAATCGAAAGCTGATGGATGACCGATACTTTGTTTTGCTGCATCGCGAAATTAATAAGTGGCAGATAATCAAACTGCACCCTGATTTTGTCCAATGTTCCGTTCATGTTGAAAGTCGTATAATGTTAGACTTGCAATATTACAAAAAATACGGATATCACCATCTTTTCTTTGGGTATTCTTTTGTCGGTCAAGAAAATATTCCTACCTTTGCGCCCGATTTATAGATAATATAATGTCTTATT
>OOBR01001663.1_pt1 | contig 11653 bp, 10 predicted proteins | sample 1671281 | NCBI WGS metagenome assembly OOBR01 (sample SAMN06348140, study PRJEB24527) | human gut metagenome | biome: human gut; feature: ankylosing spondylitis patient; material: feces | host: Homo sapiens | place: China | collected 2015-10
TATCAGGACATTATTCTTCTGCTTTTCCTCTGTTTCTCTGTCATTTTAAATGGATGGCTTGATATTGTCTTTGTACCATTGGAAGAAATAGATTCCAACCAGAAGGCTTCCATCAGACTGGTGTCTTCATTTTATATTATCTTGATTCTGCTTTATATTAAATTCATTTATAGTGATGATAATTATGATTCACTGATGATGTATTTTATCACACTTGCAGTCGGACGCTTCATTTACTTTGACTTTACGATGGATGATTTTCTTTCCACGATTCATGGATTTTGGGAAGAACTTCCACTTCTGATTTTAATGACAAGCTACTCCGGATTTATCTGCTGGTTTGGATTCCACATTGGATTCTTGCTGACTTCCAACGGCGTGATCGTCAGCACACTGCTGGCGCATCTATTTATGGTATGTTCGATTTTTATTTTGGATAAGACAAGGATTTTGAGGCTGGTGATGTGATTTTGAATCGTAATGTAAGTAAAAATACGGTGCAACCTGTCAAAACAAATTGCACCGTATCTCATAGATTATTCCAATTTCTTACACTTCCTTGAATTTCGGATGTTTGGACAGTACCATTGTCACTGCGAATCCGACTACCAGTGAGATCAGAATTCCAATCATATAATTGAGCATACCGCCGGACTTGATACATACAAATCCAATGATTCCTGCTGCCCCTGGGGAAATATTCTGGACATTCGTCAGTGTCACATAAGCACATCCGACAGCAGAACCGAACATAGCTGCATAGAATGGATATTTCATCTTCAGATTGACTCCGAACATTGCCGGTTCTGTAATTCCAAGCAGAGCAGAGATACCGGAAGAAACAGCAATACTCTTCATTTTCTTATCTTTTGCACAGAACATAGCTGCCAGTGTTGCTCCACCCTGAGCCACGTTATTACACGCTGCAATTGCAAAGAGGAAAGAACCTCCTGCCGCGATCAGCTGAATATCTACCGGCAACAGACTGTGATGCATTCCTGTCATTGTCAGCGGTGCATAGATGAATCCGAAAATGAATCCTCCGACAACACCTAATGTATCATGCAACCACAGAATAACATTTGTGATCCAGTCACCTGCTGTACGCATTACACCACCTACTACAGTGAAGGTAAGGAATGCAGTTACAAGCACAGACAGCGCCGGGGTCAGAAGGTTGTCCAGATATTCTGGAACTACCTTGTGCAGTTTTTTCTCAATGAATGCCAGGATGGCAGCTGCTGCAAGTACTGGAAGGACAGTTCCCTGATATCCAACCTTTTCGATCGTCAGAGCTCCGATGTGCCATACCGGAACCGTTCCCTCTGTGATTGCTGTACCATAGGAATACGCATTCAGAAGATCTCCGGATACCATGATCATTCCCATAACAGCTCCGAGATATGGATTTCCTCCGAACATCTTTGTTGCTGAAAATCCAACAAGGATTGGCAGGAATGCATATGCCGCACTGGCAAATGTATTAATCATAGATGCCAGATCAGAAATATTCGGATATGCTTCCACAAGTGACTTTCCTGAAATAAAGAGTCCTTCTGCTGTCAGGACATTATTGAGTCCCATCAGAAGACCGCTGGCAACCAGCGCAGGGATGATCGGTACAAATACGTCCGCCAGCATCTTGACTAGTTTCTGAAGCGGATTCATTTTCTGGTCTGCATCTTTTTTTACTTCATTTTTGGAACTCTCTTTGATATCTGCGTACTGGATAAAATATTTGTACACCTCATCCACCGTACCACTTCCGATAATAATCTGGAACTGGCCGCCTGTAGAAAACTGGCCTTTTATAAGCTCTGTCTTAAGAATTCCATCTACATCTGCTTTGCTCTCATCTTTTAATACCAGTCGCAATCTGGTCGCGCAGTGAGCCGCGCTGATCACATTTTCTTTTCCTCCTACCAGACGCAGAAGTTGACTTGCTGCATTCTGATATCTCTGTTCTTTTCCCATTGTAGCTCCTCCTATAACTTCTTACTTTTCTATCTCAATCAGGATTTCCGGAATACTATTGTTGTACTTGAAAAGTCCTGTCTGATTCTTGGTATCCGGATGCCTGCATACATCAGTTCATCCCCTCCATATTCCTGTCCGGTCGCACAGTCTGTGTAGATTGCGTCCGGGTCCAGACCTCTCAGCCGGATGACCGGCATCCGATATGCTGCTCTTGCGAGGATCTGCACGTGTGTGAAAATTACTTCCATTCCATCTTCAGACACGATATTCCATGCGCTCTGATTCTCACAGAATGGATTTGCCAAACGATAATAGGTTCCAAACTGTACCGTTCTTCGCCTCTTTTTATATTCTTTAATCTGTGCTTTCACTTCCTCTTTCTCTTCTTTAGAAAGATTTTTCAGATCCAGCTCATAGCCGAGATTCCCTGCTGCCGCAACCGCAAATCTTGTAGCAAGCGGTGTTGTCCTTCCCACCTGATGATTTGGACACGCAGATACATGAGCCCCCATTGTAACCGGCGGAAACAGGAAACTTGTTCCATGCTGGATCTTCAATCTGCAGATTGCATCGGTATTGTCACTCGTCCAGGTCTGCGGCATGTAATAAAGCATTCCTGCATCAAATCTGCCGCCGCCACTGGAACAGCTTTCAAACAAAACCTGTGGAAATCTTTCCGTCAGTGTTTCCATCACATGATAAAGTCCAAGTACATAACGATGAGATAATTCCATCTGGTTTTCTCTGCCCAGGTATACACTTCCAAGATCCGTCAGATGTCGGTTCATATCCCATTTCACATAACTGATATTTCCCGGTTCCAGAATCCTTCCAACAGACTGAATCAGATACTCACAGACTGCCGGGTTAGACAAATCAAGCACAAGCTGATGCCGGCTGCGGATCGGATCATAAAGCGGACTTCTGATCACCCAGTCCGAATGTGTCCTGTAGAGATCACTTTTCTCCGAAATCATTTCCGGTTCAAACCAAATTCCAAATTCAATTCCTTTCTGTTTCACCCGCTTTGCCAGATTTTGCAGCCCGTCTGGAAATTTCGTCTTATCTTCTACCCAGTCTCCAAGGGAAGTCGTATCTGTATTCCTTCCTTTAAACCAACCATCATCCATCACCAGCAGTTCGATTCCAAGCTCCGCGGCCTCCTCTGCCAAATTCAATATTTTTTCTTCGTTAATATCAAAATACATTCCTTCCCAGCTGTTCAATAACACCGGACGTTCTTTCTCTCTGTACGTCCCCCGGCAGACACGTTCTCTGTACAATTTATGGAAGATCTCTGTCATCCCGCCCAATCCCTGTTCACTGTATACAAGGACTGCCTCCGGTGTACAGAAACTTTCCTGCGGGTGCAACTTCCACTGGAACTGAAATGGATTCAGCCCGATCTGTACCCGCGTCGTTCCATACTGCCCACACTGGACACTCCCATAAAAATCTCCGCTGTAGATCAGATTTACGCCCAGAACTTCACCCTGCTCTTCTGTCGTCTGTGAACTTAACAATCCAAGAAACGGGGTTGCCTGCGGACTGCTTGTTCCACGACGGCTCTCGATCACAACTGCATCTGCACAGAGTGGACGCCGGTACATATTTTTCTCTTCTACATGCGCCCCAGCAAAGGTCAGCACATCATACCCCTGTGTCGGCAGATCCATGCTCATACTTAAGAATCTGCTAATCTCCACCGGCTCTTTTCCATCGTTAATCCATTTAGCAAATCTTGTGACCACCGCATCTTCATAGATTGTGTAATATAACAGGATTCTCTGGTTTCTCACTTCGTCCTGAAGCGTAATTTCCAGTGTCATTGCTTCTGCAACCTGCTCTGTATAGACATGTGGGAGTCCTTCCGGTGCTGTCTTTCCTTTCAGAATTTGAAATCCTTGATAGAAAAATCTTGCGTTTCTGTCTCCCTGTGCATCCATCAGCTCATAGGCCGGACTTCTGAAATCTCCTTGGCCGGATTCCGGAAATTCTCTTTGCTGTGTGTCCAGCGAAAACGTCCTGTCTTCAACAACCGGATTTGCACAAAATCCTCTGTCGTAATAGAAGCTCTGAATGCCACCGCGCCACTTTTTCAACCTTTTTCCGTAATAACAGTGCTTTAAATAGCGCTGTTTTTCTACTTGAATCACATAACTGATTTTCTCATTATATAAATGAAAAATCTGCTGTTTTTCATCGAAAATGATCTGCATTCGGTTCCTCCTTTTTTCTTTTTATCTCCTGACCTCATGTATTATAACGTCTATATTCTTTCCGTTTCAATGGTAATGTAAATCGTTGAATGGTAAATTCTTGCTGTTTATTCATTTCTCATTTATAATTAAATTCAAATATAGTTAAAGGAACTCATAAATATGACAAACAATCACTTATTTTCCAACCTACCATTTGGTTCTGTTGGATTCCACATAACTTCTGCCCTTCCTCTTCAAACACTAAAAGGAATCGGACTACACCATATTACATCGCATGATTATAACTGGGATAACAACACTAGAAAGAACTCTTATCTTCTTCTTCAATACACACTATCTGGAAAAGGAATTTTTCATATTTCCGGAAAATCCTATATTCAAGAGGCTAACGATCTGTTTCTTGTTCAGATTCCCGGAGACAGCCAGTACGCTCTTCCGTCTGATTCAGATCACTGGGATGTACTGTACCTAGAATTTTCCACGGAATGCCTTCCCCTTTTGTACTACATTCATCAGTCCAGTGGTCCCACTTTTCACCTTGATGAATCCTGTACCTTGCCAGAACAAATGAGAGATTTATATTTAAACGCGACTTCAAATCAGCTGGAATCGGTATTTGATAATTCAAAAGCTGCTTATTCTTTCCTTCTGGATTTAACAAGCTATGCATTATATCATCCTAAACTAACTTCACCACGTGTTACACTGGCAAAAAATTATATAGATACCCATTTTTACAATGTTTCCCTGAATCTAGATGAAATTTCTGATGCCGTAGGATTATCAAAGTATCATTTATGTCGGGAATTTACTCATTTATACAGAACTTCTCCTGGAAAATATCTAACGAATCTGCGTATTCAAAAATCCTGTATTCTGCTCCTTCAAAACCGATATCACACAATTGGTGATATTGCTTCGATGGTCGGATTTTCAAACGATAACTATTTTTGTAAAGTTTTCCGAAAATCTCTTGGAATTACTCCAACTCAATATCGAATTCAAAATCAGAACTATGATCTTGTGCGTGTACTTCACGACTCACATCCTTGCGTTCCATCCGATAAATAACTGCCTCATAGGGACGCAGTTCTGTCATTTTATCCAGGGCAGGGGTATCTTTATAGTTGCTTAGCAATACCTGCCCGGATTGCTTGCACCGGAAGGTTCTTGTCTTCTCATGAAAATTGCAAACGATCAGCCATTGCTCTGTTCCAAGTGTTCTTGTATAAATATATAGATCTTCATCCTCCGGGAATAGCAGATAATAGGTTCCATACACCATAATATCGTTCTCTTTCCGGAGACTGATCAGTTTCTGGTAATGATAAAATATGGAATCTGGATCTTTCCTTGCCTGTTCTACATTAATCTTCGTGTAGTTCGGATTCACACGATACCATGGGATTCCTTCGGTAAAACCTGCATTCTCTGTGCTATTCCACTGCATTGGTGTCCGCGCATTGTCTCTTGCTTTCGCACGGATCGCATGCATGGTCTCTTCTTTCGTGAATCCGGCTTTCAGACGTTCTTTGTAAATATTCTGGGTTTCAATATCCGGAAATTCTTCTATTGTCCGGAAAGGAACATTTGTCATGCCAATCTCTTCTCCCTGGTAGATATAAGGTGTTCCTTTCATCCCATGTAGCAATGTTGCAAGCATTTTTGCTGATAATACACGATATGCTCCGTCATTTCCCCAGCGGGATACAATTCTCGGAAGATCGTGATTATTCCAGAACAGACTGTTCCAGCCATGTCCTTCCAGTTCCGTCTGCCACTTGCTGAACACGCGCTTCAGATCCGGCAGATCTAATGGTTTCAAATCCCAGCGCTGACCTCCCGCTTTCTTATCCAGCTGGATCTGCTCGAACTGAAAAATCATGCTCAACTCCTTCCGTTTTGGATCCGTATACATCCTTCCGATCTCCGGAGTTGCTCCCCAGCATTCTCCGACCGTCATACTGTCCCTGCTGCCAAATGTCGCCTCATTCATCTCCTGCAGATAAGAATGTAACATCGGCCCGTTTTCTTTGATCTTCTGATCCGGTATCTTTCCAATCAGGTCAATTACATCCATACGGAATCCGGCGATCCCCTGATCCAGCCACCAGTTCATCATGTCATAAATCTCCTGCCTGAGTTTTGGGTTCTCCCAATTTAGATCCGGCTGCTTCTTACTGTAAAAGTGCAGATAATACTCGCCTGTCTCCGGGGAATACTCCCAGGCACTTCCGCCAAAATTCGATTTCAGGTCATTCGGTGGCTGACCATCCTTTCCTTTCCGCCAGATATAATAATCACGATATGGATTCTCCGTACTTTTCTTTGCTTCTATAAACCAGGGATGCTCATCTGATGTATGGTTTACGACCAAATCCATGATGATTTTAATGCCATTATCTTGACATTTTGTGATCAGTTCTTCCATATCCTGCATTGTTCCGAATTCCGGATAGATTGCGCGATAATCTGAAATGTCATATCCATTATCATCCTGTGGGGACTGGTAAACTGGACAGATCCACAGCACATCCACTCCCAGCTCTTTTAAATATTTAATTTTCCCTGTAATTCCTGGAATATCTCCCATTCCATCCCCATTGCTGTCCGCAAAACTACGTGGATAGACCTGGTAGACGACACTGCTCTGCCACCATTTTTTCTCCATCTCATGCTCCCTTCTTGCTTTTTCATTTCGAACCCAGTATAATACAGGAAAGCAAAAGATACTTTCATTATTTTGTTCAAAAATAACACAATATTATGATTTCATGCGAGGTTTATTTATGTCACGCTCTTTAAAGGAAATGAACGCTCACGGAACTCCTATGTTTCCGCTGCAAGTATATACTCATCGAGATAAAAATGGTTTCTATTCTGTCACCGCCCACTGGCATGACGAACTGGAATTTCTCTATATTGAAGAAGGAACCTTGCATGGCATCATTGCCGGAACACCTTATGAGATGCAGGCCAGTGAATTCTACTTTATCAATTCCGGTGAGCTTCATGAGCTTCGGGCACATAACCACTCTCTGCATCATGCCATCGTATTTGATCCAAAGTTTCTGAATTTTGATGTTTATGATGCGTGCCAGCATAATTTCATCCAGCCTGTTACTCAGCAGAAGCTTCTCTTTCCGAATCGCATTTCTGCTGCCATTTCACCAAAGAAACATGAAGAACTTCGAAGATCTTATTTTGACATTATCCAGAATTACCATCATTCCGGACAAAGTGCGCTCCTCAAGATCAAGATTTCTCTTCTGCAGATCCTGGAACTTTGCTTCCGCACGGAAATTATGAAACTGAATGATACGACCGGAAAACAGCTTGCCTCAATCAACCAGCTCAAGGCCGTTCTGGACTATGTCCGTTCCCATTACACAGAACCTGTCACCCTAAAAGAGCTTGCTGATATTGCCTGCATGAGCCCAACCTATTTCTGCCGTTATTTCCATCAGGAGATGGGGAAGACGCCCTTTGCCTTTCTGAACGAATACCGTATCAAAAAAGCTGCCATCCTTCTAGATGGTAGCTCTCTGTCAGTATCTGATATCGCCATCAACTGCGGGTTTGACAATATTAGTTATTTTATTCGTAAATTTAAAGAATATCAGGGAGTAACCCCTAAAAAATACAGAAGCAGAACCGAAGAATAACCTCTGTTCTGCTTCTTTCATTGTAGGATGAGTACAAAGACTCTTCCATTTTGCTTCCATCCTTCTTTTATATTCCAGACACAACCTTAATCAATAACATCACCAGCACGATCAGAATAATCGGCTTGATCACTTTCACCCCATTATTCACAACCATTCCGGCACCAACATAATGTCCGGCAATGCTAAAACAGGATGCTGCCAGCCCCAGTCCCCACATAATTTTCCCTGCAAGGATAAATGTGATCAGCGCTGAAATATTGGAAGAAAGATTCACAATCTTCACATTTCCTGTCGCTTTCTCCAATGGTATCTTCGCAAGCTTGGTAAATACAAGCAGCAAGAAGGTTCCTGTTCCCGGACCGTAGAATCCATCATAACAACCAATCACCAAAGAGCATACAATCGCGATCAGATACTGCTTGTTCTTTGTCATTCCGACCGGAACTTCCACATCCATGTTCTTGTCTCTCAACACACAGAAGGCTACGATCGGCAGAATCACAACCAATACCATCTTCAAAATACGATCGCCGATGATCAACGCTAGATTTGCTCCTGCGACAGAACCGATCAATGCTCCGATCACAGTTCCCGGTACGAATCCCCAGTCTACTTTCTTATTCTTAATCAGTCTCGCTGTCGATACTGCCGTTCCTGTTGAAGATGACAGCTTATTCGTTGCGATTGCATTATGCACCGGAATCCCGGCAAACATATATGCCGGAAGTGAAATCAGACCTCCGCCTCCTGCAATCGAATCAACAAAGCCCGCCAAAAACACCAGCGGGCATACAATCAGATAAATCCCCATTTCCCTTGTTCCTTTTCTTCTATAAAATGATGTAAGTGTCAAAAGTAAATTTGCCACTCACTGAGGCAAACGCCCCGACTTCCTATTGTAACGGTTTACAAGGGATATGTAAATATCAATTTATTGTTGTTTTCCGCCAATATGACGAATCATTGCCAGCATGGATGTACTTGCATGAAGCGGCGTAATCGTTATCTCCGGATGTTCTTCCTGAAACACACGGAACACTTCATCTGCAAATCCACGACCCATGAACTCGATTCCGCGAAAATCAATCACAAGCTCCTTATGCATCTTTCAAAACTCTTCTCGCATGGGATCTCGCCACCGGATCCACAAAAGGTAATACATCCTTTAGTATGATTGTCTTTACTTCTTTCATTTCTACCGCCTGCTTTCTTCTCCTACCAAACCACTATGCACGAATAACGTGCTGGATCATTCCTAGAACCGCTTCATTTGCATTAATTGGACGTAAAACAATATCCGGATGTGCATTTTGAAACACTCGGAAAATCTCATCTGCAAATCCCTGTCCCATAAAATCAATCCCGTTAAAATCAAAAATAACTTCTCTAAATTCATTAAGTCTCTTCAAAATTCTCCTCGCCTGAGACCTTGCAACTGGATTTCCCAATGGACATACCTCTCTCATCGGTATTAATGTCTTAATGAACCCTTCTTCTAATGGTGCAAAAGAATCAAATACGTCCTTTGATGTGGTTATAGTATCATTTTCTAATTTCATTACTACCATTGTACCCACCTTCTTTAATTTTGTATAGTATGAAATCAAATGTGACTGAACAAATTTTTCCTTTTCCTCACTACGAAACGAAAAAATAGTATTATCTGAAAGTAATGCAAATTCTGTTAACATCTTTGATGAAAAGAAAATTCCTTCTCCCGAATGGCAGGATGGATTTGTTGTCAACTTTCCTTTATATAATTCAAGCATTGCCTGTTCTATGTCTATCTGTTTATTTTCTTCTTTTTCAATAAAGTCCTGAATACTTTTAAAGATGCCTATCCCATTGTCTAAAATAGATACTTCCGTATACAAACAGTCTCTTTTTATTGAGTATTTTATTTCTGTTGCTTCAGAATGCTCTATTGCATTGTTCATAATTTCTGCAAATACATAAGACCATATATCTAAAACATTTTTCGGAAGATTCTCCAACAGAGGACGCACATTACTAAAAAAAATACGATCTTCTTCTAAGCTGCCATCATTCTTCAGGTTCCATGTTTGCTCTACTGTAGACAAAATATACCCGCAATATTTTGCAGGATCCACCGAAATGATGCGTTCTTGCTCACAACTCTTCAGATAGCGTCTAACAGATGTTTCTGAAACCGCAAACGTATCTGCTGTTTTTCTAATGAAATTTTCATCATCTTTCCTTATTTTCTCCAACATGTACTTTTTTATCGCATTTCTTTTTTCTTCATTGAACGACACATAAAAACCTCCTTTGCAACTTTATTTTCATTTTTTTATACTATAACATTTTCTTCTTGCATATTCAACCATTTTAGAAAAGAAACAGAGTAGAAGTATAACCTCCACTCTGTTTCTTTCCTATCTTCTCTATATTCCCTCTCCGACATAATGTCCTGTAATACTGAAACATGACGCTGCGAGTCCTAATCCCCACATGATCTTATCGGCAAGAATTATTCTCTCACAAGAACCTTCACGATCTCCCCCATATACATTGTATGATAATCTTTGCCCGGATACCATTTCTCATCCGGTCCGTCTACTGTAAAGCACTCCGGTTTCATCTCCTGTGCATAAAGCTTTCTGCAGACAAAGATCAGATCTGCTTCTTCATACGCTGTTGTTCCGTCTGTGTAATACGGTGTCAGTCCTGCCTCTTTATCCTTATCACAGTCGCGTCCTGACTTGGAGCCACAAAGATTTAATGCTTTTCTGTAATCTTCCTTAAAGAAAGAAAGTGTAAACATATCTTCTGCATCTACGAATTCCTTCGTATATCTCTGTGGACGAATATATGCTGTTGCCACATTCATCCCCCACATAATTCCAACTCCACCCCAGCTGGCTGTCATTGTATTATGCTTCTCTTCATCTCCTGCTGTGATCAGCATCCATTCCTTGCTGATCTTTGTAAAAGGGTTAAATGAAAGTTCTTCAATCTTTACTTCTTTAAATGCCATTTTTGTTTCCTCCTTATGAGAAGTGGCCATTGCTGTCTTCACCCACTTTGGTGCTACAGCAACAGCCACAAATTCTGATTTATTTCTAATTATTTAACAACAACTCTACGGAAGTTTTTCTTTCCTTTTTTCACGATCTTACCTTCTCCGTCAAAGTCTGCCGGAGCATATGTTGTTGTAATGTCTGTTACTTTCTCTCCGTCTACAGAAACACCCCCCTGTGTTACGGCACGTCTTGCGTCAGATCTGGAAGATGCCTGTCCGCTCTTTACGAGAACTGCAAGGATATCAATCTTTCCATCCTGGAAATCTGCCTCTTCCAGTTCTGTTGTCGGCATGTTATCAGCATTTCCCTGGCTGAACAGTGCACGTGCACTCTCCTGTGCTTTCTTCGCTTCTTCCTCACCGTGAACAAGTTTTGTCAGCTCATATGCAAGGATTTCTTTTGCTGTGTTAAGCTGTGCACCTTCCCAAGTATCCATCTTGTCGATCTCTTCAAGTGGAAGGAATGTCAGCATACGGATACATTTCAGAACATCAGCATCTCCGACATTTCTCCAGTACTGGTAGAAATCGAATGGGGATGTCTTGTTCGGGTCAAGCCATACAGCACCTGACTGTGTCTTACCCATCTTCTTACCTTCGGAGTTCAGAAGCAGTGTGATTGTCATAGCGCTTGCATCTTTACCAAGTTTACGACGAATCAGCTCTGTACCTGCGAGCATGTTGCTCCACTGGTCATCTCCACCAAACTCAAGGTTACATCCATAATTCTGGAACAGCTCGTA
>OOBR01001665.1_pt1 | contig 11645 bp, 9 predicted proteins | sample 1671281 | NCBI WGS metagenome assembly OOBR01 (sample SAMN06348140, study PRJEB24527) | human gut metagenome | biome: human gut; feature: ankylosing spondylitis patient; material: feces | host: Homo sapiens | place: China | collected 2015-10
ACTGCTTCTGTCACTTCTCCTGCGGATACAGAATCTCCGTAAACTTCGATTTTTCTTTTCGGTGCATCCGGAAGTTCCAGTAGTTTTGCCCCGTCTTCAATTTCAAATCCAAGAATGTGCATTTCATGACAGGAATCCTGACGTTTGAAGAAAAGGACATGATGTTCTCCGTTTTCATTCTCCGGAACACGAATCTCTATTTCATTCTCTTTCTTATTCTCCAGATAATAGCAGGACTGTACTCCATCTAAAATACATCCAAGATAATTCTGCCAGTATTCATTTTTATTTCTTAAGAAAATTTTCAAATACTTTCCTGTAAAACTAAATTCCGCTGATGTACATGGATAAACCCAAATCGGTTCTTTTGGATTTGTCCAGTCAATTCTTCCGCTATAACGTATTTTTTTATTATCAGGATCAATTCTCATCTTATTTTCCTCCTCGTATTTTTACAGCAGACTTGCTGCACCGATCATTCCGGCTTCATTTCCAAGTGCTGCTGTTTCAATCTCAGGAAGTTCTCCCTTTTCACCACCAAAGCATCCGACTTTCATCATCTCACGAAGTGGCTCAAGAAGTGTCTCTCCCTGTGCGGATACACCGCCACCAAGGATCACAAGCTGCGGACGGAAGATATTTACAATATTGATAATTCCTGTTCCAAGTTTTCCGATATAGGACTGAACAACCTGTAAAAGTTCCTCATTTCCTTCCCGGGCTCCCTTGAAAATCTCTTCCGGGTTAAGCTCTCTTCCTGTCGCACGCTTTGCATCTCTTTTCAGAGCTGTAGCAGATGCGTATGCCTCCAGGCATCCTCTTCTTCCACAAGTACAAGACTCACCATTTTCTACGATTACCATATGTCCCAGTTCACTTCCGCCAAGTCCTTTACCTTCATAAATCTTACCGTCAATGATGATTCCACCACCGACTCCTGTTCCAAGTGTAAGCATGATTACATCCTGGCACTCTTTTCCAGCTCCTGCAACTGCTTCTCCAAGTGTTGCACAATCTGCATCATTTGCAATTTTAACCGGAATCGGAAGATAGTTTCCGATTTCTTTCGCAAGCTCTACGTTTTCCCATTTGATGTTATTGGAATAGCGGACTACTCCTTTTTTCGTATCTACAGTTCCCGGAACTCCGATTCCAGCTCCAACACACTGATCCATTGCAATTCCCTGTGCTTCCAGAAGCTCCAATGTCTTCTGTGCGATCTCGTGGATCACTTCTTCTGCCGGACGCTGTGCATTGGTATCCATTGTCTCAGATACGATCAGCTTCTGGTGAATATCCACCAGTCCGATCTTTGTCTGCGTACCTCCAATATCGATTCCGATTCTGACCGGAGCTGCTTTTTCACGAATTGTTGTAACAAGTGCATCACACCGTCCTTCTACCGTATAACTGCCACTTCCAGCTGTCAGGAAGAAACTGTCTCCCTTTTTGAAAGAAAGTGTCTCTCCGTCATTCTTGATTGTTCCTTCTCCATCAAGGAACAGAATACTTGCAAAGGAAGCATCTGAAACAGTACCTTCCATTTTCTTCATGAAAGTTCCATCCAGATTCAGTTTATCTACTGTAAAGTAATCACAATCTGCCACATGAGGATAACTGCTCTTATCCTTTACGATTGGTACACGATTCGTAACCGCAAGTGCTTTTTCAATATGCAGATCTCGTTTTTTTCCATCTTTTCCCACACGACCATAATCATAAACTCGATAAGTCACATTAGAATTCTGCTGGATCTCTGCGATCAGAATCCCTTTTCCGATGGCATGGATCGTTCCTGATTCAATAAAGAGTACATCACCTTTCTGAACCGGTACCGCATTTAGGACATCGAGAAGCGTGTCCTCCTCAATTCTTTTTGCAAACTCTTCTTTACTAATCTCTTCTTTAAATCCATAATACAGAAATGCTCCCGGTTCTGCATCCATGATATACCACATCTCTGTCTTACCGTACTGCCCTTCATTTTTCAGCGCATAACGATTATTCGGATGCACCTGAATGGACAGGTTCTGCTTTGCATCAATAAATTTTGTTAAAATCGGAAAATCACGGAATCTTCTACAGTGTGTACCAAGAACCTCTTTTCCTTCTGCTTCAATGAATTCTTCCAATGTCTTTCCGGCATATTTTCCATTTGTAATATAAGACGGTCCGTCCGGATGACAGGAAAGTTCCCATGCCTCCGCAAGAATATCTCCATCATACTCTACACCATATTCCTCGGCCAGTCTGTGTCCTCCCCACAGATAGTCCTTACAGCTTGGCTTTAATTTTAAAATACTCATTACTTTCTCTCCTTCAAAAATCTTATGCAATAATTAATGACATCAGATAAAATGGAGTTGTATCCGTTACATCTTCCGGAAGAATTGTTATATCTACCGTATGAATTTTCTTTTCTCCACGGTGCAATACTTTCTCAAGGTACAGACAATCTCCCCAGTCCTCATCAAAATTTCCATCTAAAAGGATTGCATGTTCTTTATCTCCATCTAGAACAAGCTCTGCTCTCGCTGCCGGAAGCTGGATGGTTTTTCTATACTGCACTGCAATGCAGGAAGCAGTCACTTCAAAATGAATGGAATCCCCTGCTTTTTTTCCGATCCATCCATTTTTAAAATGATCCAGGTGTCCTGTTTTCTCTTCTGTATCCGCATGGAATCCGCAAAGCTTTGGTGAAATCTCACGAATTGTCAGACGTTTCGCATTTTCATATGCATTCTCTGTCATTTCCTTTGGAAAAACAGGTTCTTCTTCCTCAACTTCTAATTCTGCTTTCACGCTTTCAAGGAATTTTTCAATTTCTTCTGCAACAAGTTTATGTCCTTTGTCATTTGGATGAAGTCCATCCTGTGTAAGCTCTTCCCTCGTATATTCCCCTGCCTTCATTCGCTGGTAAATTGTATCTTTTACGCTCACATGTGGTACCTGATACCAGTTCCCAATTTCATTATGATATTCCTGCGCATTCAGACCAGTATCATAAAAAACATTATTCAAGAGAACCACTGCCGGTTTTGAATCCCAACTTAACAGCTTTCTGACAACGCCTTCATACGTTTCCTGGAAAAATGTGTCTGCCTCATCATTCACGCTAAAGTCAACAATCACAAAATCCGGTTGATACATTAATACATCTGTCACTGCTCTGGAAACTCCGTAATGAGAAGTTGTTCCACCGATTCCTCCGTTTACATAATGAAAATCTGCTTTGGGGAATGTCTGCTTCCACCACATAAATACACGATAAGCATACGTATTCTCCATTGTTGTCGCAAGACTTCCCTGCGTGATCGAACCTCCTAAAAAACCAATTGTAAGTTCTTCTCCTGCCTCTGCTCTTTTCATACAGTTTTTAAGTCTTTTCAAATTCACATCTTTCATTCGTCTTCTCCCTCCAACTGTTTTCTATTCATAAACTGGTCAAATATCTTATTAAAGAAAATGCAGTTTATTCTCGCTGTCATTGCAAATCCAAAGAAAAAATAAACCGGCATTGCCATACGGGTTGCAAATATGCCTGAGGCAAGACACAAAACCGGAATCGCATTAAGCAAAACAATACAGATTGTATATGGTAAATGTTTCACTGCAAGAACAAGTGCATTGATCAGTGTATTCTTTATACTGTTCTCAAATCTTGCCTGCAAAGGAAATGCATAACTAAATACGCTGCTGACAACAATCACGACCACCCAGATCGCAATCGAAAACCATTTCCACATATGTTTCATATACACTAGATCAAACTGTAAAAGCACCGCTGCCAGAAGAAACACGATCCAAAGAATCGTACTCTTTTTCCACTCTTCCTTACATGCCTTAAAATATTCTTTGAATACATAATTATTCTCTCCCCGCATTCTCCGAAGAACGATCCGATATAAAGCAGTCAGTGACATCCCGACCGTTATAACCGGGATTGATGTCAGAACAAATAAAAGATTTAACAAAATCCAATCTCCGACATTTCCCATAAATTCAAAAAAAGGATTATCTGTTGTTAATTTTTTCATCTGCATTTCCTCCAATCATATATTCTAAATACAATTTTGCAGCTTTTTCATGCTTTCCATTTGATGGAAATACAAGTAATAGTTTTTCTCCTGTTCCTGTTACTTTTTCTGTCATTCGATCTGTTCCAAGAGCAATTCCTGTTATCTTTCCATTATCCTGATACTTTTCATATGTTCCTGTATCTATATTCCACGCATCTAAGTCACGAAATTCTCCGCCAACTTCTTTGCAATATTCATAAAAACTCTCTGGCATGATAACTGCATCTAATTCATTATTTCTCCATTGAAGGAAAAACTTTTCATTTGAACTCTCATTCACATCTGCCAGTTTTAAATCTCCATACGAGAAATTGTAGTTTGAATTAATTTCAATCCTCTTTGGATCCATTTTACTGAATTTTGCAAATTCCTCTGTCATCTGATTGTCCCGCTGTGTATCTATCTGCTGGTTTACCATCACACATGTAAATTCCGGTTTCTTATAAGTCGCATAATGCACGATAAAAATAACAATCAGAGCAAGTACTGAAAAAATGATCAGCATATGATACCAGTAATAAGTCAGAATGTAACTGACTTTGTCCTGACGACTCATTCCTTCTGTCTTTTCTCTGATATCATTTAAAATATCTTTCATCTTTCAGTCCCTCCTCTCAATACTATTTTTTAAGCCGGGGGCAAAAGCCCCCTGCTCCTATATTTGGTAAGTATGGCATTTTAAGTTTCTTATGATTGTAATAACTCTAAATTCTTTTTGATCAGTTCACATCTCTGCTTTACGCAATCCGGTGATCTGTGAGGATCTTCCGGTGTATTAAATAAATAATCTTCCAGTTTATCAATTGTTGTTGTAGCTACATGCATTCTTGTATCTGAAGAAGCATAATAGATATACACATCTCCATTCTCTCTTGCAATTGCACCATTTGTAAATACAACGTTTGAAACATCTCCTACACGTTCTTCTCCAAATGGAACAAGAAATACTCCTGATGGCTCTGCAATAACTTTTGAAGGATCTTCAAGTGCTGTTCCGAATACATACAATACATAACGAAGTCCTGCTGCTGTATTTCTTACACCATGAGCAACGTTGATCCAGCACTTTTTGCCTTTGATCGGTACTGCTCCGGCACCATTCTTAGCTTCCGTCAGAGTATGGTAAATTCTTTTACTGATAATCTTCTCTTCATTGATCACTGCATGTTCAATATCATCACACAGACCAAATCCGATTCCACCGCCGCTTCCTGTCTCAATGAATCCATCCATCGGACGTGTGTAGAAAGCATATTTTCCATCAACAAATTCCGGATGAAGAACTACATTTCTCTGCTGTGGAGACTGTAATGTCTTAAGGTTATCCAGTCTCTCCCATGTTTTTAAATCTTTTGTTCTTACAATTCCTGCCTCTGCAACTGCTACTGACAAGTCTGAATCTTCCTGGTCCTTGCTTTCAGAACAGAATACTCCGTAAATCCAGCCGTCCTCATGCTGTGTCAGACGCATATCATAAACATTTGTTTCCTCCGGACATGTATCCGGAAGTACAACCGGATAATCCCAGAAATGAAATCCATCAATTCCGTTATCACTTTCTGCTACTGCAAAGAATGATTTACGGTCATTGCCTTCCACTCTGGCTACAAGATAGTATTTTCCGTTCAAATAAATTGCTCCGGAATTCATCACTGCATTAATTCCAAGACGTTCCATAAAATATGGATTCGTCTCTTCATTCAAATCATATCTCCAATGCACCGGTGCAAACTCTCTTGTCAATACCGGATATTTATAACGATCATAGATTCCATTATAGAAATCTGTTTTTTGATTTTTTCTGGCAACAAGACGATCAACTTTTGCCTGTTCCACATAAAACTGTTTATGAAGCATCCTTCATCCTCCTTAACACTTCAAAGCACATTCTTCCATTATGATATGGACACTTCCATGGTTCAACAATCGGCTTCTCATCCGGTGTATGATCTTCTTTCACAGACCAGAACCACTCGGAACCATTTCTTTTATCGATAAAATATTTCTTGATATAGTTCCAGATATCTACTGAGGCATCAAGAAATTTCTTATCTCCCTGCTTCTGATACCCGTTCAGGAATCCGACTACTGCTTCTGCCTGAACCCACCATACACGAGTTGTGTCAACAACACCGTTCTCTGATTCATTTACAAGCGAATGATCGATATATGCTCTGTTGTAAATATTTTCTGTAATTATCTTTGTAATCGGAGAAAGCATATTTGTATATGCTTCATCGTCCAGGACCTCAAGTCCTCTATCTACCAGCCATGCTGTTTCAATGTCATGACCATAAGAATAAAGATCGATCAAAGTATTCCATGTTCTGTCAAAAAAGACTTCCTGTCGGCCAATTTCTTTATTGAACACCTTATCCTTGATGATATCCATCATAAAACGGATCTGCTTGGCAACTTTTTCCTCTTTTGTCACTCGATATAATTCGGTGTATGCTTCAAACACATGAAGAAGTGTATTCATTGTCTTTTCTGCAATCACACCATTTTCTGATAGTTTGTCATTCTCTTCCGGCTCAAAGCTTCTTGTGAATGCTTCAAGATATCCATATTCATCTTTACATTTTGACTCAACAAGGTCATATAACTTCCAGGCAATTTCCAATGCTTCCGGGTTTTTTGAAGCATCATAATAAGATGCTAAAGCGTAAATTGAAAATGCCTGATTATAAGTGTGTTTTGTTGTATCTTCCGGTTTCCCATCATAAGTCAGCGACCAAAAGACACCTCCAAACTCATCATCTACACAATGTTCTTTTAAGAACTGATAAGCATGTGTTGCACTTTCTAATAAAGAAGGATCTCCTAATACCATATATGCGTTAGAAAAGAACCAGAGGATCCGGCTGTTCAGGATGCATCCTTTCACAGCCTTTTTATCCAACTTCAGATCATAGCTTAAATATCCGTAGAATCCTCCGTTTTCTTCATCTTTCAGTCCCTGCCAGAACGGAATCAAGTCATTTACAAGATGTTCTTTTATTTCTGTAGCAAACATTTTCTTTCCTCCAGGCATTTCCCGAATTATCGTTTTCCAATTTCTGTATCCATTGTTGTTATTACGCTGTGATCTTTAATATAATCTACAACTTCATCTACTGTTGTAAATGCAAGTCCTACATAACTGTCAGCAGCTCCATAATATACAGCAATTCTTCCTGTCTCTGCATCATGGATCGTTGCACATGGGAAAGTAACATTCGGTACAAATCCACGTTCCTCATACCACTCTTCCGGAGTGAGAAGGAATGTTTCACAGCGATACTTCACTTTAGATGGCTCGTCAATATCAAGGATTGCTCCACCAATACTGTATACCAGACCATTACATGTTCCTGATACACCGTGATAGAAAAGAAGCCATCCTTCACTTGTCTCGATTGGTGCTGCTCCGCCACCGATCTTAACACTCTCCCACCATGCTGAGCCTCTTCCCATTACATGGCGGTGTTTTCCCCAGTATTCCATATCCTTACTCTCTGAAATAAAGATATCACCAAATGGTGTATGTCCACTGTCACTTGGGCGGGACAGAAGTTTGAATTTACCATCAATCTTTCTTGGGAAAAGAACCGCATTTCTGTTAAATGGAAGGAATGGGTTCTCAATTCTTGTAAATGTCTTGAAATCCTGTGTCTTCGCCATACCAATTGCAGCTCCGTAGAAATCCTGACACCAGATAATATAATATGTGTCTTCTACTTTTACAAGTCTTGGATCATATGCATAAATCGGCATAAAGTCATTTCCATCTTCATCTTTGAAAGGAATCTTGTTTTCTTCAAAATTCCAGTGAATCGCATCTTCACTCTTTCCAAGATAAATATAAGGAACTCCGTTTGTCTGTTCTTCCAATAATCGGATTTTCATTATATCTCCAAAGTGGAAGTCCTGTCTGATTGTCCGCCGGTCTCTCCTGCCATGGCATATTTGGTACATTTGGTCCGATAATTTTCACGTTACTCATATCTATTCCTCCGTCTTACTCATCTCTTTTAATCATTAACCTTTTACAGCTCCCTGTGTCAGTCCACTGTAAATCTGTTTCTGGCAGACAACAAATACAATCAATGCCGGAAGCATTGTAATAATTACACCTGCACAGATATAGTTGTACTGGTTTCCAAGTGGTCCAGTGAATTTAAACAATGATGTTGCCACTGTTACAAATCTGTTTTTATCCTGCAGATAAAGGTTTGCAGTATAGTATTCATTGTAAACGCCCACACCTTTCAGAATCATAACCGTTACGATTGCCGGTTTCAAAAGTGGAAAAAGAATTCTGAAAAACACTCCAAAATAGGTACATCCATCCATAATTGCCGATTCATCCAGAGAAGTTGAAATATTTTCGAAAAACTGAATGAAAATATAGATAGAAATAATATCTGTTCCACACATCATAATGATGTAACCCGGAAGGAAGTTGATCCATCCCAAAGTATACATGATCTGATATACCGATACCTGCATTGCGATACCCGGAAGGAGCGATGCGAACAGGAACAGATTTCTGATCAGGCCGTTTCCTTTGAATTTAAATCGGCTCAGGATGTATGCGATCATAGAACCTGTCAATACAGATCCGATCAATACAAATACAAGAATGATCATAGAGTTTCTGAACGCAACTCCCATATTTGCCTGTTTCCATGCCTGCGTAAAGTTTTCAAAATAAGTCCAACTTTGCGGCATTGTCATTACATTTGTTGACTGATACTCTTCCGGTGTCTTAAATGCTGTGATAACACAGACAATAACCGGGAGAACGGAAACAAATGCTCCGAGGATGAGTGTAAAATATTTAAAAACATTCCAAATAATTTGTTTTGCTTTTGCCATTACTTCTCTCCTCCTTTCGCTTTTGCTTCTGCTGCCAGTCTCTTCTTGCGTTTCTTCACTGCGTAGATTGCTTCCTGTTCACCTACACCAAAGAAATAACGCTCTACCCATTTCTGGATTGCTGTCGCAATCATAATCAAGATCAACAGTACAATTGCCATTGCTGATGCCAATCCAACCTTCTGGCTTTCATGTGCCAGTTTATTCATGATTACAAAATAAGTTCCTGTTCCAAATGCACCACCTGTAATAACATATGGCGGTTCGAATACGCTCAGAGAACCTGTAATTGAAAGAATCATATTTAACACAATGATCGTTTTGATACTTGGAAGAATGACATATCGGAATTTCGCCCATCCGTTTGCTCCATCAATCGCTGCTGCTTCATACAATGATGAATCTACAGACATGATCGCTCCGATAAAGAGTACCATGTTCTGTCCCATGTACCTCCATACAGATGTTGCTGCTACAGAAATATTATTAATACTTGTATCCTTCAACCAGTACGGCAGGCTGTCAAGCTGGAATCCACACCACTGAAGAACAGTATCAAGCACGAATCCTCTTGTGTAGAAAAATTTAAAAATAAATCCTACAGCAATACCACATACCAGATATGGGAAGAACATCAATCCTTTAAAAAATCCGCTACCTTTTGTCTTGAAACTTAAAATTGTTGCAAAATATAATGCAAGTCCCAGCTGTACAAAAGAAGCTACAAAGTAATACAAACTAAGCTTTAACGCATTGAAGCAGTCCTTTCTCGTAAATACCTCTATGTAATTCTGCAGTCCGACAAATTGTCTGCTTCCGATATATTTCATATCATAGAAACTAAATCCGATCATTTTTGCAAAAGGAATATAGGTAAACACTGTCAGAAGGGCAAGCGGTACCAGCATAAATGTAATAATGCATAACCGGCGGTTTACTTTTCCGGACGTGATCCACTGTGTAAATGTTTTTTTATTGCCCGTCATTTTTTCTCCTCTCCTTCTTTGTTGGAGAAAGGCAGAGTCTCTTTTCTTCCAGATCGTCTGCCTTTTCTCTCATCTCATGACTTTTCTCATGTTCTTTCATGACTGATTTCTGTCATTATTTATTTGCTCTCATAATCATATTTCTGTGGTGTAACTCCTGCTTCTTCCTGAGCTGCGGTCCACTTCTCATTCCATTCCTGAACCATCTCGTCCATTGTCAATCCATCCGGAGTGATTGCATTCTCTACGATTTCTTTCGGAATATAACCAGAAACATTAACTCCAAGCTCTGAATTATTATTTATATCATTTGCAAGAGTTTCTTCTCCTTCCGGTGCCGGATCATTAATGATCAGTTCAACATCTGCAAATGATGAAAGAGCTTCCGGAAGCTGTGCATCTTTGTCTACAGAAATTCCACCTTCCGACTCTGCATATCCTGATTTTTCAACAAGCCATTTAACATAGCACATTGCTGCGATCTGGTTGTCTTCAGAACTATTTACATTAATACCATAGCAATAGTCAGGGCCTGCTGCTGCGTACTGTTTACCATTTACTGTGATTGGGAATGGCATGTAAGCAATATCGTCTGAATTCTCTCCTGCGCTCTGGATCTGTGGGATTGCCCAGGAACCAAGAACCATACATCCGATTTCACCTTTATTCATCATTCCTTTTGATCCTTCCCAGTCAGTTGTTGTAGGATCTTCCTCTGTTAAACCATCTTTAACCGCTGTGTATAATGTGTTGTATACTGCGTATGGTCCTGTCTCATCTCCATTATCAGAGAATGGATTCAGACCTTTTGTTCTTCCTTCATGAGAATAGGCCGGATCTCCTGTTGCATTTCCGTCAATGTAAGCATCCCATGCACACATTGTCCAGTCTGCCGCAAAGTTTGTATACAACGGAATGGCATCTGTATTGTCTTTGATCTTCTGTAATGCTGCAATAAATTCATCCGGTGTTTTCGGGATTTCTGTTACACCTGCTTTTTCAAAAACAGCCTTATTGTAAACGATACCCTGTACATTTGCCATGGACGGAATTCCAAATGTCTGATCTCCATATTTGAAGTTATCAAGATAATTGTACTGTTCACTTAATGTCTTATAGCTTCCGAAATCTGTAAAATAATTAGAAAGCTCATCTTTATCTACAGTTGTAGGAATCATACAGATGTCTCCCCAGTCCCCTGTGGAAAGTCTTGTTGTCACATCATTTGCATAATCTGTAATACCTTCATATTCGATATTTACATTCGGATATAATTTCTGGAACTCTTCTACATACTCTTTAAACTTTGTATCTACCACATCTGTCTTATGAGTAAGGAACTTCAGGTCTGCTTTGATATCTGTATAATCCTTTCCAACCTCAATCTGATCAAAAGTAACATCAATCTTTGTTGCTTCAACCTTTTTCTTACTGCTTCCGCATCCAGCCATTGATACAATCATTGCTGCTGCCATTGAAGCTGCGATCACTTTACTTGCAACTTTACTCTTCATGTTTTTTCCTCCTTTTTCGTTGCTTTTTAAGTTGTTTTAATCTTATCATTAACTTTAATTATTTTCAAGTTTAAGTGGCTACTTTATTTCTTTTCCACATCATGCACAGTTTACACCACCGTTTTTTGTATGTTTTAACCCCTTTTTTTCACTTATTCACGCTTAGATCGGAAGAGCGTCGTGTAGGGAAAGAGTGTAGATCTCGG
>OOBR01001670.1_pt1 | contig 11598 bp, 9 predicted proteins | sample 1671281 | NCBI WGS metagenome assembly OOBR01 (sample SAMN06348140, study PRJEB24527) | human gut metagenome | biome: human gut; feature: ankylosing spondylitis patient; material: feces | host: Homo sapiens | place: China | collected 2015-10
AATGAAACAGGTAGATAAGGCCAGGACAGAGGCCGCAAAGCAGATTGACCGTGCGAAAGAAGAAGCCGCCAGACAGGTGGATAAAGCAAAAGAGGAGGCCGCAAAACAGATTGATAAGGCAAGGGGATATCAAAGCAGCCAGGCATATGTGAATGTCGGACATGGAAGAAAGGTCATTGCCGGAAAGCTTAAGAAGAATCCGGGGCTTTACAGTGGACCGGCTGAAATTGCAGTAGGGGCTGCCGGACTTGGCGCTTTTGGTGGCGCAGGCATTGGTCTTGGAGCATTCCTGGGGGCAGTGGCATTTCCCATAGGTGCAGCAATTACATCCGCGGCAGTTATGGTTCCATTTACTATTGTCAGTGCATTTTTACTTGGAAGAGGTATTCTTAACAGTAAAAGAGCAAGAAGAATAAGAAAATATGCAAGTATTTGGACAGGAAAGCCCTATGTTATGATAGAGGATCTTGAGAGCAGAGTAGGATGGGATAGGAAGAAAATTTTAAAAGATATTCATTTCCTTACAGATAGAGAATTGATTATCGGAGCGGAACTTGATGCGGGAGAAACGTGTCTCATGCTTACGGATGAGTCAAAGCAGCAATATGCAAGTGCTATGGCTGCAAAAAGACAGCGAGAGCAGGAAGAAGTGAAGGCAAGAGAGGCAGAAGAGGCACTAAAGGCTGCTCCATTTGAGCAAAGAGAAATCCATCGAATAAAAAAAGATGGGCAGGAGTATTTAGAGCAGCTCGCAGAGCTTAAGAAAGAGATTGTGTCTGATGAGATGCGCAGGAAGGTTGAGCAGATGGAAACGCTTACCGCCCGTATTTTTGTATGTGCATCGGAGCATCCAGAAAGTATTTCGCAGACGGACAGGCTGTTTAAATATTATTTTCCATCTGTATTAAAACTTCTTAAAGTATATGAAGATGTGGAGAAACAGCCGGTTCAGGGAGAGAATATCAGGAAAACAAAAAAAGAGATAGAAGATTCCTTAGATACGATGAATCAGGCTCTTGAAAAATTATTTGATGAGATGTTTCAGAATGTAGCCATGGATATCTCTTCAGATATTCAGGTATTAGAGGTTATGTTGAAGCAGGATGGCTTGACTGAAGACGGGATACATGCAGACCAGAAAGAGCCGATGTTGAAGTTATAAAATTTTAAGCAGCGATGTTGGAGAATAAGTATGTCATGCATTGCATGACGCGCATCTCGCAGCAAGAATGCCGGGGCATTCTTGAAAGAATCTAAAAAAGTAGCAGAGGAAATAGCAAATAAACACTATATAAGGAGAATAAAGATATGGATATTGAAGAATTATTAAAAGAGGGTCCATCCCTTACTTTGACACCGGAAGCAGCACCGGAACTTCCAGCAGAGGAGAAAAAAGCAGAGCCGAAAGTTTATGAAGAAGAACAGTATTTGACAGAAGAAGAAAAGAAACAGGTGGATGCGTTTGTAGAACAGATTCAGCTAGAAGATTCCACATCCATTTTACAGTATGGTGCGGGAACACAGAAAAAGATGTCTGATTTTTCAGAAGGAACACTGGAAAAAGTACGTTCTAAAGATTTAGGAGAGATCGGTGATTTGTTAAATGGGGTTGTCGTGGAACTGAAAGGATTTGATGAGGAAGAAGAAAAAGGTATTGTCGGTTTCTTTAAGAAAAAGGCATCAAAAGCGCAGACATTGAAACTCCGCTATAGTAAAGCGGAGGGAAGCATCGACCAGATCTGTGAGAAGTTAGAGGGACATCAGGTGCAGCTTTTAAAGGATAGCGCTATGCTTGATCAGCTTTATGATTTAAATAAAGTATATTTCCGTGAGCTTACAATGTACATTCTTGCGGGAAAGAAAAAGCTTGAGAAAGAAACCAATGAGGTTCTTCCGGCACTTCGAAAAAAAGCGCAGGAAACGGGAAGTCAGGAAGATGCACAGGAAGTTAATGACAGAGAGGCACTTTGTAATCGTTTTGAAAAGAAGATTCATGATCTGGAGCTTACAAGAATGGTATCTTTACAGATGGCTCCACAGATTCGTATGGTACAGGCTAGTGACATTACAATGTCTGAGAAGATTCAGTCTACTCTTGTAAATACGATTCCTTTATGGAAGAGCCAGATGATTATCGCACTCGGTGTAGAACATTCCAGAGAAGCGGCAGAAGCGCAGAGAAAGGTTACGGATCTTACGAATGACCTTCTTAAGAAAAATGCAGAGAAGTTAAAAACAGCAACTATTGAAACTGCAAAGGAAAGCGAGAGGGGAATTATTGATATGGAAACTCTCGTGGCAACAAATGAGAGCCTTATGAGCACGATTGATGAAGTGATGAAGATTCAGCAGGAAGGCCGGGAAAAGAGAAGAGAAGCCGAGGGCAAGCTGGTAGAACTTGAAGATGAGTTAAAACAAAAACTGCTTTCCCAGAGTAAATAGTGTTTTAATTGTGGCTGAAAGGTCATGATTTGTTTACAGATAAGCAAAAATATGCTTATATTTTAGAAAAAATCTTATCGTTTTATTGTTGGATATTACGGTTTTATTAAAAAATATTGCAAAAGTCACATTTTAGACACATTCAACAGTTATAATGAGCCTCAGTTAGATAAATGTTCGATTATGAATTTGTGGAGGAATGAAATATGCTGAATAGAATGAAACGTGTGGCAGCCGGTTTACTTACCGCAGTCTTTCTTTTTAATATAGCTCCTGTGTCAGGGGTAAATAATGTAGCACAGGTAGAGGCTGCAAAATTAGTAACAAAAGGTAAAGTAAACTCTAGTATCTTAAACATCCGTACAAGAAAGAGTACGAAAGCAAAGAAGATTACTACTTTAAAAAGAGGAGCAAAAGTAACACTCCTTTCTAACAACTCTAAGTGGGTTGCGGTAAAAGTAAAAGGTAAGGTTGGTTATACACAGGGTAAATATATCACAATCGCTAATGGAGCAACCGCTTCTGCAACTACAATGAGCAAAGGTCAGAGTGTTGTAAACTATGCGAAGAGATTCCTTGGAAATCCTTACAGATGGGGTGGAACAAGCCTTACTCATGGAGCTGACTGCCCAGGATTTGTTATGAGTGTATATAGACATTTTGGTAAGTCACTTCCTCATTCTTCTTATGCACAGAGAAACGTTGGAAGAAGAGTAAGTAGCTTAAGCAAAGCAAAACCTGGTGACATTATTTGTTACAGCGGTCATGTAGCAATTTATATGGGCAATAACAGAGTAATCCATGCTAGTAATCCAAGAGATGGTATCAAGATTACGAAAGGTGCTGCATATCGTTCTATCGTGACAATTCGTAGAATTTTTTAATTAAGTACATAAAAAAGACGAACCCCGAAAGATAAATAATCTTTCGGGGTTTTTGCAATTTGCGTAGCAAAGGAGACGCCGCTATAGAAGATATCTTGTGCCGGATTTTCCTAGATAACTTCAAAAAGAAGTGGCTATTCTAAGCTTGATTTTGTTCCGTTGCGCTAAACGTTCCATCCTGCCTGATAAAACAACCTTGCTCGAAAACGAGCTCGCAAGGTTACAGTCAGGATTCCACAGCGCAAAGTCACAAAATTCAAGCTTAGAATACTCCTTCTCTTTGCTTTCTTTTGAGCAATCCGATAAAGGATATATATGTAGCGGCTGGCTACTTCAAGTCCTACTAGTCAGTTGAAAGACAGCTCCCCAAAAAAGCCCATAGCCTATATTTGTGGTCTTAGCGAAGATTGAATGCGAACCTTTAAGGAATATTTAAACCGCAGCGATAGAGTCACAAATATAGGCTATGGGCTCTTGGGGGGGAGCGTCTCCCTTGCCTGCGGCAACTCAGATTTACCATTCGTATTTGTGGAGTTGTCCTTCAAGCTTTAATTCTTTGAACCCCTGCTGTCTCAGTGCTTCATACAAAACAATTGCTACAGAGTTTCCAAGATTCAGTGAACGGATATGATCGAGCATTGGGATACGAACAGCGGTTTCTTTATGTTCAAGAAGAATTTCTTCCGGGATTCCGGCGCTTTCTTTTCCGAACATGATGTAGCAGCCGTCTTCGTATTCTACATCTGTGTAAGTTTGTTTTGACTTTGTGGTTGCCATATAGATTTTTGCTCCTGGATTCTTTGCAAGGAAGTCCTCGAAGTTCACATAAGTACGAACATCTAATTTATCCCAGTAGTCAAGTCCGGCACGTTTGAGCATTTTGTCGTTGATTTTGAAGCCAAGTGGCTCGATTAAATGAAGAACACTCCCTGTTGCTACACAGGTTCTTCCGATATTTCCAGTGTTGGCCGGCATTTCCGGCTCATGTAATACGATGTTTACCATAATTTATTCCTCGATATTTCTTATTTACTACTATTACAGATTTTTCTCTTTACGTAATCTTTCCACAAAGTTAGCCAGACGACCTAATGCCTCTTTTAATTCTTCGATAGAATAAGCATAGGATACTCGAAGGAATCCTTCTCCGCAGTCTCCAAATGCTGTTCCCGGAATGATGGCTACTTTTTCTTCGCGTAAGAAGCGGTTTGCAAATTCATCGGAGGTCATGCCAAATTCTTTGATGCATGGGAACATGTAAAATGCGCCTTCTGGCTCAAAACATTTCAATCCCATTTCGGAGAAGAGTTCTAAGACAAATCGACGGCGCTGATTATATGCATTTCGCATAATCTGAACGTCTTCCTCCCCGTTTGTCATTGCTTCGATTGCTGCGTACTGGCTTGTTGTCGGTGCTGCCATAATCGCAAACTGATGAATCTTTAATATTTGCTGCATGATAAGTTCCGGACCCGTGGCAAATCCCATTCTCCATCCGGTCATGGCAAAGGATTTACTGAATCCATTGATGATAATCGTTCTGTCTCTCATTCCTGGAAGAGAAGCGATAGAACAGTGATTCTGTCCATAAGTAAGTTCTGCATAAATTTCATCAGAAATGACATACAGATCTTTTTCTTTTACGATTTCGGCGATCGGCTCTAAGTCTTCACGGGTCATAATCGCACCTGTCGGATTGTTTGGATAGGATAAAATCAGAATCTTTGTCTTATCGGTAATTGCTGCAAGTAATTCTTCTGGCTTTAACTTAAAGTGATTCTCTTCTTTTAAGTCAATTGTTACAGGCACACCGTCCGCTAACTTCACACATGGGAGATAAGAGACGAAAGCTGGCTCTGGCAAAATAACTTCGTCTCCCGGATTCAGCATCGCACGAAGAGCAAGATCAATTCCCTCACTTCCACCAACAGTCACAACGATTTCGTGGGCAGGATTGTAAGTAAGTTCATATTTACGATACATGTAGTGTGCGATTGCTTTTCGAAGTTCTAACAATCCGGCATTGGATGTATAGAAAGTACGTCCTTTTTCTAAGGAATAGATACCTTCCTCACGGATATGCCACGGAGTATCAAAGTCCGGCTCACCTACACCAAGGGAAATAGCATCTGGCATTTCCTGTACTAAATCAAAAAATTTACGGATTCCTGAAGGTTTCATCTGTACTACTTTATCGGATAAAGGGTTTCTCATGGTGTCACCTTCATTCTGTTTGCCGGCTCTTTATCTATAAGAATCATACCGTGATCTTTATATTTTTTCAGGACGAAATGTGTTGCTGTACCGGCAACTGCTTCTAATGTAGAAAGCTTTGTGGAGACAAACATGGAGACTTCTTTTAAAGTTTTACCCTCTAAAAAGATAGCAAAATCAAAAGCTCCAGACATCAGATAAATGGACTTTACTTCCGGGTAGTTTGTGATTCTCTCTGCCAGCTTTTCAAATCCCTGTCCTCTCTGTGGGGTAACACGCACTTCGATAAATGCTGTTACTTTCTCTGTGTCTGTTTTATCCCAGTTAATAAGGGTAGGATATCCGCAGATGATTCCCTCATTCTCCATTTTTTCGATTTCTTCTAATACAACACTCTCATCGGTTCCAAGCATAATTGCCAGGTCGTGTAAATCTATTCTGCTGTTATTTTCCAGCATTCGTAAAATTTCATGACGCATAATTTTTCTCCTTTATCTAATTTACTTTATAATACTCATCCATCTTCGGCGGCTCTAAGAAACGAGCCTCATCATCATAGCGAATCAGTCTGTCATTTCCTGCAGTCGTCTGTCCGATCACTGCCGCCTGCACTCCGGCATTTTTCAACTGCTCGACAATTCTGGCTCCATTTGCACAGGCAAGAAGCAATGTTCCGCCGGACCGAAGCATATATGGATTTAAATTAAAATATTCGCATACTTCTATCGTATGCTGCTTGATCGGTATATTTTTAAGATCAATAGACAGTCCGACATTGGCTGCCGCTGCCATTTCCCAGAGTGCGGCAAAAATACCGCCTTCCCGCACATCATGTACAGAAACAACTTCTTTTTCCTGTAAAATGTCCGCTACTGCCGTCATAGAGCCATCATCAAATAAATGCTTTGCCGCCTCAACATAGGACGGTGCGTATCTTTCTTCTAATCGTTTCGCATACTCGGCCGCAAGCATAGCCGCACCTTCTCTGCCGACCGTTCCTGCAACAACTAAATCTAAATCCGCATTCACTACAGCTACCTGCTTTGTGTTTCCCTTACTATCCGCTATGCTCTCCTTGCTTACTACAATGTTTTCCTTATTTCTCGTAATACTTCCCATTGCAGTAACCGATAAAATAAGTGTGCTGACATACGGTGACACCGCTGTATGCCCGGAAAGCACTAAAATATTTTCCTGCATACAAAGGCTGTCGATTTCTTTTATCAATGCCTTTAACTGTTTTTCCTCTGCTTCTTCCGGCATAAGAATACTGAGCGAAATCGCTTTTGAAGCTGCTCCCGCTGCCAGCATACTATTTACTGCACCGTAGACTGCTCTTTTTGCTGCAAATGTCCAGCCTTCCACCGGATTTACTGCCATTGCCACACCGTTTTTTCCCGAAAATCCCTGTGTAAACTCTGGCATAAATTCCGGCATAAAAAGAACTCCGGCATCCTCACCGGGTGCCGGAGAGCCTTTTTCACTGTGGTTATGCAACTGTCTTAGTACCGAGCGTTTTAAAATACTCTCTTTTACCTTTCCTATCCGCATAATATACACTCCCACAGCGGAAGCAGGCTCACCGCCTACTCCGCCTTATTTGCTCCCTGATTATTATTTCCTGTCGTACCTTTGCTGCCTTCTGCCTTCTCACCAGCTTTTGCTGTCTCATCTTTCTTCTGCGTCGTTGGCTTTGGCACTTCCTTTTTCTTTGTTCCGACACGGACAACGGATGGAGTGGACATATAAGAACTGGAATTCACCTGCGTTCTCTTCGTCTCTTTTCCATCTATGTATACAACCTTCCACAGTCTTGCTGTGTAACCAGTACGTCCATTGGATTCTACAACTCGCTTGCCCTCTTCCATCGTGTTATCCTTGATTACTTTTTCGGAAGGACCTCTTGTAGAAACAGTCTCGGATACATACTCTACCTTTCGGTTTGAAGCACGATATTCCTTACCGTAAATAGTAAATGTAATACTGCTTCCTCCAGCTACTCCCTGAATATATACTGGATGATCAAGATTATTGGTAAACTTCAGATCCTTATCTGTTCCGGAAATCGCCGCATCCGCAGATAATGGAACATAATGTACCGTCATTGAATGATTCGATCGCTCTGTTACATTTAATTCTGCTCTTAAAACCGCATTGTAAAGTGTTGTAGATACCTGGCAGATTCCTCCACCATAAGTCTGCACTGTCTGTCCATTCGAATAAGAACCTGCAAGATGGTATCCATTATCCGCTGTAAATGGTGCTACTTTTGAATAAACAGAGAAAGAATCTCCCGGATACAGTAAAGTTCCGTTAATCAGGCTTGCTCCATTCTCTACATTAGCGCATCTTCCAGAAGCAGAGCCTGCATAAGATGTTGTAAATGTTCCAAGCACATCTTTAATTGTTGAAAGCTCCTTCTTCGTATGCTTTGCTTTATCTAACGTATAATCCATCGGAAATACAACAGACTTGTGATTCCAGTCTTTTTTGCTAAAGACTTCTGCAAGCTTGTCTGCATTTGCCTCAAAGTCGATATCTACACCATCTACCTGCTTTGTGATAACAAACTTTCCATCTTTTCTTGTAATAGTGGCATCCTTTTTCTTTGCAAGGAACTTCTTCGCCTTCTTCTTAACAATCTTCCTCGTCTCTGCCTTATCTACAGAAAAGGTAAGTGGAAAATCCATCCCTTCCTTTTCAAGCTTTCTTACTTCAATGACACGCTTAAAGACATTCCCTGTCTTTCCAAAATCATATGCTTTCTCTACCACATCCATATTTGTACATTTCAGGCCAATATCGGAAAGAGCAAATGTACTCTCTTTCTTTTTCACCTGCAATGTAACCGTTTCCTGCGATACCTTATCTACATATTCCTGTACTTTTGCCTTTGCCTCTTCCCGTGTCATTCCGCCGACAGACATCCCCTGAATTGTCATTCCCGGATAGATTGCGTCAATATTAATATACTTGGAATAATAATAATAAAACGCCGCCCCGCCGCCTGCTAAAATAAGAAGAAGCAATACAAGTATGATAATCCCTACTCTTTTTTTCATATTGCACCCTTTTACTTTCTTAAAATTCTATTAAATAAAATATCATTCTACCCTATAGATCATGATTTATTTAATTCATTTCTCTCATTCATATTCAAAAACTCTGATGTGTTTTTGAATCCTACATCATCATTGCTGGAACGACTGTTGTGATAACCATCGCGATAACTACTAATACAACTACAACTGTAGCAATTCTCTGTCTTTTCTTTGTGCCATCTGACTTCATACTAAAACTTCCTTTCTAAAATAAACTATATAAAATGCGTCCGTCTTCATTTTCTAACTTCATATAGTGATTTCGCATCTTTCAAAGATACAGCACTTCAGAACAGAAATCACTATATCTCTCACTCTGACCTTGCTATGGCGCTTGCTTGAAAAATACTTTTATTGTTATAAACATACAGACTTTTTTTGTTCTCCTGAACATTCTTTTTTATTTTAAGTCATTTCTGTCGTACATTCAAGTCTCTATTTTATCAGGATTTACTATCCTATATCATTATCAACAACATCGTAACCTGCTGTTCACTTATTATAATATTTCCCACTCTACAGTTCTAGCCGCCCGATTTAGCGGATTCCTTCTGCTATAATCAAATAAGCAAAACACCTGTTTTTTCTCCACCTGCCCACTCTGCTCAAACTTCTTTATATTAATTTCAAATACTTCGATATGACTTTGGTTGGCTGCCCTCTTTGAATCATAAATTCCTGCCTGCACATCTTCTGGAAAAAGTTTTTCTCCCTGTTCTCTGTATAATGCTTTCCACTCTTTCTTGTATTGTGCAGTATCTTTTGCCCATGCAGGTCTTCCTTTTACATTTTCTCGAAGATACATATCATATAGCATAATCTCATCTAAAGTATCCCATTCATTTTCATCTATATGTTCTCTTAAAAACTCCCGAAGAATATTATACTTTTCGAGTCGGTTGTGATTCAGCTTATGATAGCCTTTTCCCCGGTACCATGCTGAAAACATTTCATAGAAGCGGAATGGACTCTCAAAAAATGGAACAGCATATTTTAAAGTTAATGTATACTGACCACTGTTGTAATAGAGTTCTACAAGCTCCTCCACACCTTTTAATAAAATAATCTCGTCATAAGAGAGCCATTTTGTTCCAAGTACTTCGTATGGCGGCTGATTACGATATAGAATGCTGTACTTTTTGACTTCTTCCTCCATCATCGTTCCCTTTAACACTTTAAGGAATCCAAGCTGAAGCTGGTCTGGCTCATGTGCATATAAATCATCAAATGAGCATCCAAATCTCTCATAATTCTCATATGGCAGCCCGGCAATCAAATCCAAATGCTGATGAATATTTCCCAGTTCATGTACGCTGTCCACATAATGAAAAAGCTTATCTAAATCCATATGCCGATGAATCGCATCAACCGTCTCCCCATTTGTGGACTGCACTCCAATTTCAAGCTGAATCAGACCCGGACGCATCTTTGCAAAAAGCTCTAACTCCTCCTCACCAAGCAAATCCGATGAAATCTCAAAATGAAAATTCGTAATTCCGTTATCATGTTCCACCAGATAACTCCAGATATCAATCGCCCTCTGCCTGTTGCAGTTAAATGTCCTGTCAACAAACTTAACCTGTGGAACTTTTGCTTCAAGAAAAGCATCCAGCTCTTTTTTCACAATCGGCAAAGAACGGAATCTTACCGTCTTATCCACAGAAGAAAGGCAGTAACTACAGCAGAACGGACATCCTCTGCTCGTCTCATAATATAAAATCTTATGTTCAAAAAGATGAAAATCTTCGTACACAAATGGAATCGTATCCATATTCATCAAAGTAGCAAACCCTGTATTGATGATTTTCGTTTTATTTCCTATATTGCTCTCAGCATTTCCTAAAGCTGCTTCTCCTGAAAAATCCCAGACTGCAATTCCCTGTAACTTTTGGAGTTTTGACATATCTATATAATTCGTTGGATAGACATTATCTTCTCCTGCGAAATGTTTATCTTCTATATCTTTTTCCTCTTTTACAGCTTGTTTCCTTTCTATGGAATATCTCTTTTCCACAATCCCCGATAAGACTTTTTTACTTTCTGATTGTTTGTATACATCTTTAATCCGACATTTTTCCTCCACTGTTAAGCGAATCAGTTCAGAGAAAACTTCCTCTCCCTCTCCCTGCATAATCAAGTCAAATGTTGGATTCTCCATCAAAAATTTATTCGCTGCATAAGAAACTTCCGGACCACCAGCCCAGATTTTCACATCAGGACTCACTTTTTTAAGCTCCGCCGCCAGTTCTCGCACAAAAGAAATATTCCATATATAGCAGGAAAAAATAACAACATCAGCCTTTTCCTCATATAAATCCTGTAAAATATCCTCTACATAATTATTAATTGTATATTCTTTTAAAATAATCTCCGCTCCCGGAATCTTCTTCCTGTCAGCATAAGCTTTCAGGCTGAAAATCGCCAGATTTGAGTGGATATATTTCGCATTAATTCCGCATAATAAAAAGCGCATTACATACTCCTTCCAACAAAAATAAATCCTGCCAGGCAGGTTCTTTTATTCAATACGGGATTCAAACAGAACTTCCCAGCTCTGTTTGAATAAAAAACCTACGGAAATGTACTCCGCAGGCTGCTTTTAATTCGAACCTTTTCAGTATAACATGAGATGAGCGTTTTTAATAGGGGAATGTTGTTTAAATGGCTAAGCTGACGCATCCTTATCCTTTGTAATATACAAATTGCTTCGTATCACTGCGTCCATTCTTAAACCTCCTAACTACAAACTCCCAATCTGGCAAGTCTGTTAAAAACTTAGAAAAGTGAATTAATGAACTTTCGTTTTCTATAAAGCTATAATCTTCTGAACAATTTCAAAAAACCCCTTGCATTTTCAAAAAAACTGTGCTAAAATAAATTTCGTTGTGAGACAGTACATCACATGCGGGTGTAGTTCAATGGTAGAACACTAGCCTTCCAAGCTAGATACGTGGGTT
>OOBR01001675.1_pt1 | contig 11549 bp, 10 predicted proteins | sample 1671281 | NCBI WGS metagenome assembly OOBR01 (sample SAMN06348140, study PRJEB24527) | human gut metagenome | biome: human gut; feature: ankylosing spondylitis patient; material: feces | host: Homo sapiens | place: China | collected 2015-10
CGAAGATAGTTGGCTGGAAACGGCCTGTGAAAATAGGTAGATGCCGGCTTCTCTTTTTTATGGCCCGTTGGTCAAGCGGTTAAGACAGCGGCCTCTCACGCCGTTAACGTGGGTTCGATTCCCGCACGGGTCACCAGGAAGAGCACCATAGCGTAAGCTAAGGTGCTTTTTTGTATGTCTAAAACCACTCGCTAGGCGAGTGGTTCGATAAAGATTATATCGATGAGTAATGAAACTCAAACGAAGAATTTTGGAATAGTACCAGTGGGGCAATTCCAGACTGGGTTATTGGCGTATCGCCGGTAGTCCTGTATTAAAAGGTTCCATTGCAAACGAAAGACTCGCAGAAGCAGGATATTTTAGTATCCTCAGGCGCTACTACGAGTCCTTGCACTTATACGGTTGAACCGCCGTGTACCGGTCGGTACGCACGGTGGTGTGAGAGGTCGGCTCTTTAGTTAAGAGAGCCTCCTACGCGATTCTTTTAGGTAAAAAGCAAACAAACAGAACACTTCATTCAAATGCATATAGCGGCTATTTATTTCATACAGAGACAAATAGCGGCACAGAACAGATATAATAAAAGAAGCTATAAAAAGCAGGTATTCACGTGGAGGACGATATCGTTTCTACATGAACACCTGCTTTTTTATTTATTTTTTACTGCTGGAATAAATAGTGGTAGCCAAGTATTCATCACTGACCCAACCATAAATCCCACTTTAATATACAACAACCCAGTCAGGCACATTGCTGCTATAGCCGCATTCCCATACGATGATACCGTAGGGGATATTATCCATTTTTTCATAATTTGTACCGGGACCTTTACGCATAACCAGCCCATGATCAGCAGTGGTGTAGGTACAAAGGCTATCAATTCGACTAAGCGTTACATCTGGTGCAACGCATCCATCCGGCAGAATAATGTCGGCATTGTTTTCGGTATAATCCTGTACTTGCAGCAAGCCCCAAAGGCCATTCTGTTTTGCCCATACGCAGCCATCGCGCGCGGGGGCTAAATCTTCATATTGCCCAGCGGAAATTATCTCATTGCCGTAAACATCCAGAACTAGCTTTTGTCCGGATTGATTTTTCACAACTACCATGCCAGATAAGTCTGCGTAAGGATATTCAACAGTTTCGTTCATGATGATATAGCTGTGGCAACAGCTTCACTGGTCGGGGAAAGAGCAGCGGAGGAAGCAGGTTTATTTTCTGGCGCTGCAGCACAAGCTGTAAGCATTATTGCGGTGATAACACTGGCGGAAAATGAGAATAACTTCCTTTTCATGGCTTTTCACTCCTTACGTAAATGATTTTTCGGTAAGATGAAGAAGTAATATACGAAAGTGAATTCATAAACCCTATAATATCTTATTTTATCAAAAATATCTGCTAATGGAAATAGCTAACAATTCTACATGGATAAATTTGGATAGTATGACAAAGATTGCAAAACTGGAGTGAAAGTCCGAATTATGGGATGAGTGATCTGCTATAATAAAAGAAACAAGGAGCTGATTACCATGTTACTCGGTCATACCAAACAAATCAATGGCGTCTGGAAAATACAATCCCTAAAACAACACAGTGAAAACGTGGCCGAGTACTGCGCACGGGCGTGCCAGCCGCTGGGACTTGAAAACTTGGGCCGTCTTACAGGCTGGCTCCATGACGCTGGGAAATCTCATAGCAACGTGCAAAAACATCTGAGAGACCAAACAAACGAAAAAATCAATCACTCCAGCGCCGGAATGCGGTGGCTATGGGAAAATTATGGCGGAGAAACAGCTTCACCACCTTCTCGCTTGACTGCGCAAATGGCAGCATTGGCAATCGGATCCCATCACTCTGAACGTATGGATGTTTTCGACCTGGGTGGAGTAGAACCCTGGAAAAAACATATGTATTCAGAGCAGGCTCAAGAGCTATATGAAGAAAGCTGCCGGGCCTTTTTTGCGGATTGCATAAATGAAACAGAGATACGGCAAATGTTTGCCAAAGCTGCGCAGGAGGTAGAATGTCTTGTGCGGAAAATCCGAAAGCAGGAAGGAAAGAAGCCGCGGCTTTGTATCTATCAGGTCATGTTGGGGTTGGCACACAGATTTTTGTTTGCAGCCCTGATCGATGCAGACTGGTTGGATTCAGGCAACTATTATAATCAAGAAGGATGCCTTCCCCCGGAGCAGCTTCCGCCATGGGATCTGATAGAAAGCAATGTTGAAACATTCCTGAACAATTTGCAGCCCCGACATAAAATAGATACCTTGCGTGCAGAAATTTCGGAGCAATGCAAGACAGCAGGCGAATGTGCAAAGCTGGGCATTTACCGCTTGTATGTGCCGACAGGCGGAGGAAAAACATTTTCCGGGCTGCGATATTGTGTGCATGCGGCCAAAAAACTTTCGGCCCGGCATATTTTCTATGTTGCACCGTTCCGGTCGATTATCGGACAGAATGTACAGGAGTTCAAAAAGGCATTAGGCGGCAGTGAATATCTGTTGGAGCACCATACGGATGCGGTGCTGGATACAGAGAACCCCGAAATTCTCCGCCAGCTGGAACGCTGGCAGGAAGCGCCGGTGATATGTACAACTATGGTACAGATGCTGCAAACCCTGTTTTGCAGCAGGCGGCAGAATGTGCGCCGCATGGCAGCACTGGCAAATTCTATCTTGGTGTTTGACGAAATACAGTCCCTGCCCATTTGCCATACATACTTGTTCAACCAGGCGGCAAATTTCTTGGCGTACTATTTGGGGTGCGTTGTTGTTTTGTGTACGGCAACACAGCCAGCGCTAAGCGAAGCAGCAAACCCTTTGCGGTTTGCATCGCCGGTGGACCTGGTCCCGGATTACCAGCTGCGCTTTGCGCAGTTCCGAAGGACAAAGATTGAAGTGCCCGAAACAGGAAATGGATTTCAAGCAGGAGAACTCGCAGAATTTGTACGGAGCAAGCAAGACGAGAATGGCAGCATTTTGATCATCTTGAATACCCGTTTGGCGGTCGAAAAGGTGTTTGAGGCTTTGAAACAATGCCAGCCGGAACATACACAACTTTACTGCCTGACCACGCACCTGTGTGCAAAGCACCGTGCAGATGTTATCGCAGAAGTTAAGCAAAAATTAAACACCTTACACGGTCAGGAACGTTTGATCTGTGTAAGCAGTCAGCTGATAGAAGCAGGCGTGGATGTAAGCTTTGATTGCGTCATTCGAAGTATGGCTGCGCTGCCCAGTGTGGCCCAGGCTTCCGGCCGATGCAACCGCAATGCGGAAAGGAAATGCCGCACGGTGTATCTTGTTAAAACCTACAATCTGGAAAATCTGGATCGACTTCCGGAACTGCGCAACGGCAGGGAAGCCACACGGCACCTGCTGCAGCAATTACAAAGGGATGCGGACCTGTTAGAGCCGGAAAGTATTTTGAGGTACTACCAGCTTTATTATGCAGAGTCCCAACAACAGGAACGGATGGGCGATCCGGTTGAATTAAAAGGGTACATTCCCCCAAAAACAGTGAATTTGTTTGACCTTTTGTCAGATAATCAGGAAAGTGTGCTAGCCTGGAAAGAGACAACAGGAAAACAAAAGTTCCCCAATTACTTGCTCCGGCAGGCGTTTGCCACGGCAGAAAGGAATTTCCATGCTTTGGAGGACATTACAACGCCGGTGGTGGTTCCCTATGGGGAAGATGGCGCGGATATGGCAACAAGACTTTCGTCCAGTAAACCGCTTACCCCCAAAATGCTGCGGGACGCACAACGCTTTACCGTTGGTATTACAACAAATGAAAAAATACGCCTGGCAGATCAAGGCGCACTGTACACAGTAAAAGAAGGAGCAGTGACAATTCTTAACAAGGAATATTACGATGACGAAAAGGGAATTCAGACAAGCCCCGGATTTATGCCGATACAATTTGCTTAACAAGGAGGGTTAGACTTTGCAATACGAAAATTCAATATCCATGCAGGTATATGGGCGTTATGCACTGTTCAGCGACCCAATTACCCGCGTAGGCGGCGAAAAATTCAGCTACCCGGTGCCCACCTACCAGGCATTGAAGGGCATTTATGAAAGCTGCTATTGGAAACCAACGTTCACCTGGGTAATTGATGAACTGCGCGTGATGAACCCGATTGAAAGACAATCCAAAGGCATCCGTCCCATTATGTATAACAATGGAAAAAACGATCTTTCCATCTATACGTACCTTTCCGATGTTTGCTACCAGGTGCGGGCACATTTTGAATGGAACGAACATCGCCCAGACCTGGAAAAAGACCGCAATGAAAACAAACATTACGCTATTGCAAAGCGTATGTTGGAACGCGGCGGCAGAAGAGATATCTTTTTGGGAACACGCGAATGCCAGGGGTATATTGAACCCTGCATTTTTGGCCTGGGAAAAGGGCATTATGATGATGTTTCATCCCTGGACCTGGGCCTAATGGAGCACGGCATTACCTATGCGGACGAAAATGGGAAAGGCGTGATGCAGGAACGCTTTTGGCACCCGGTAATGCAGAACGGAAAAATCTGTTTTTGCCGCCCGGAAGAATGCGAAATTGTGCGCGATATCCACCCGCAAAAGATGAAGACCTTTACGCTGGGTGAAACAGTCAGCGACTGCGATGATTTGTACAGGGAGGTGATACAGGAATGAGCTGGCTTAGCTATTGCTATAAAACCTACCAGAATAGCGTGTCAGAAATTGGAAAGCAGCAGCCTGGGAAAGTTCCACTACTGCCGGTGGCTCACACGACGCAGCAGGTCAACATTGAAGTGGAGCTGGACAAGGACGGAAACTTTCAGTATGCAGGCTTGCTGGCACAAGATCAAAGGACAACGATCATTCCTTGCACAGAGGAATCTTCGGCGCGGACATCCGGCATGGTGCCGCACCCGCTAGTGGATAAACTGCAATATATTGCGGCAGATTATCCCACTTTTGGTGGTAGTAAAGAATCCGGATGGCCGCTTTACCACAAGCAGTTACAAGCGTGGTGTACATCTCCTTATGCCCACCCGGCTGTGTGTACAGTCCTGCACTACCTGGAAAAAGAATGCCTGATCGCAGACCTGGTCAAGGCAAATATTTTGTTTATAGATGAAAATGGAACGCTGCCAACAAAATGGCAGGGAAACAAAGAAGACAAGCCCCCTATTTTGGATACGCTGACCGGTAGTGACCAGACGGAATCTTTTGTCCGGTTCCGCGTTGACAATGTTGATTTGTCGCGTGATACAACAGTCCGAGAAAGCTTTATCCGCTTTTATGAAACACAGTTAAAAGATATTGACTATTGCACAGTTCAGGGAATCAAAATGCCGGTTTCTACATTAAGCCCGTATAAGATCCGCAACCCAGGTGACCGTGCAAAGCTGATATCCAGCAATGACAATACGAATTATACTTACCGCGGGCGCTTTGCGGATGCAGCGCAGGCACTTTCGATTGGTTATGAAACAACCCAAAAGGCACACAGCGCCTTGCGATGGTTGGTCAGCAAGCAAGGGGTAAATACAGGGGACCAGACTGTACTTGTTTGGGGAACACAGAACGAAGCAGTACCCAATGTGCTGGGGGATACTTTCGATATTGCCCAGGAATATAATCCACTAGCAGGCGATGATTGGGACGATTTTGAGGAAGATACAGAAAGGTGGCCTGCGGATACCCAAGAAGAAATTGCACGGCAGTTTAACCGGGCCATTCTGGGGTATCAGCACCAGTTGAAGGACAGTTCCCAAACGGCGGTCATGATTTTGGATTCTGCTACACCTGGCCGGTTGTCCGTCCGGTACTATCAGGAACTGCAGGGCTCTAAGTTGCTTGCCAATATAAAGGATTGGCACGATACGTTCCAATGGCAGCTGGAATACCGCAGTGTAGAGGAGCCGACGGAACTGGGCAAAAAGCCCAAGATCAAGAAAGTTGTCTTTGTTGGTGCGCCTGCCCCGGCGGACATTGCAAAAGCAGCCTATGGCGAAAAAGTGGATGCAAAGCTGAAACAAGCGACAATCGAACGACTGATTCCCTGTATTACCAATGGGGAGCACTTCCCGCGGGATTTGATGATCAGCGCGGTAGATCGGGCAACAAACAGCATTGGCCTGGATTATTGGGAACAACAAAAAACACAAAACATTGCCTGCGCCCTTGTGCGTGGGTACTATCATAGAAATAAGAAGGTGGATTATCCGATGAATGTTGATGAAACCATTAAAGACCGAAACTATTTGTTTGGGAGAATTTTAGCCTGTGCAGAACAGATTGAAAGACGGGCGTTGATTCAGCTAGGAAAGGAGAACGAAAAACGTTTGACAAATGCAGAGCGTTTAAGAACCGCGTTTGCTCTGCACCCGGCAACAACAACACTTCTTTTGGATAAAAAATTAAATCCGTACCTGAACAGAATGAAAAACCGTAACGGAATGGATAGCCAAAGGTATGCGATGATGCAAGAATTATTACATAAGATTGGCACAGAAAACTTTACGAACAAAAGACTTGGTGAGCTGTATCTGGTTGGCTATGCCGACCAGATGATGGACTTTAAGGCCGAAAATGCAGAATATAAAGCAAAAGCAAAAAAGCAGGAGGAATAAAAGATGGCTGTGCTGCAGAATAAAATCGACTTTGCACTTGTGATTGCTGTAAACCATGCGAACCCGAACGGTGACCCGCTGAACGGAAACCGCCCGCGCGAAACGTATGAGGGACTGGGTGAAATTTCGGATGTGTGCCTGAAACGCAAGATCCGCAACCGCATGATGGACCTTGGCCAGAATGTGTTTGTCCAGTCAGACGACCGCTGCAATGATGGCTTCAAAAGCCTGAAAGACCGTGCAGACGGCTGCCCAGCAGTGAAAAAGGCTGAAAAAGATAAAGATGCTTATGCAAAGGCTGCCTGTGAAACCTGGCTGGATGTGCGCAGCTTTGGCCAGGTGTTTGCCTTTAAGGGGAAAGAATCCAAGGGCGATGGTGTTTCCGTTGGCGTGCGCGGCCCGGTATCTATTCATCCGGCTTTCAGCGTGGACCCGATTGATGTCGATGATATCCAGATCACAAAGAGCGTGAACGGTACGACTGGCGAAAAGAAGTCAAGCGATACCATGGGTATGAAGCACCGTGTGGCTTTTGGCGTGTACACAACCTTTGGCAGCATTAACTGCCAGCTGGCAGAAAAGACCGGCTTTACAGATGAAGATGCAGAAATCATCAAAGAAACGCTGCGCACACTGTTTGAAAACGATATTTCCTCTGCCCGCCCGGATGGCAGTATGGAGGTGGTTCGCCTGTATTGGTGGCGTCATAACTGCAAAAACGGACAGTATTCTTCGGCAAAGGTCCATCGCTGTCTGCATGTGGAGCTAAAAGAAAGTGTGGCACAAGCACACCGGGTGGAAGATTATAATATTACTTGCGATACCCTGAACGGATTGACACCGGAAGTGTATGATGAATACTGATGACTATCTGCAAATGTCTGGCATCCAGCACTTTGCATTCTGCCGCCGCCAATGGGCACTTGCGTACTTGGAACAACAATGGTCCGAAAACCAACGCACCGCCGAAGGCCGCCTGCAGCATACCCGCTGCCATGATGTTACCCTGACGGAAAAACGCGGCGATTTGCTGATCGCCCGCGGTATGAGGGTCGTCAGCCACCGCTTAAAACTGACCGGCGACTGCGATGTGGTAGAGTTTCACAAGGATCCAAACGGCGTGTCATTGCAGGGCCGCCGCGGCCTGTGGCAGCCCATGCCCGTGGAATATAAGCATGGCCGCAGCAAGGTAAACGATGCCGACCGTTTGCAGCTCTGCGCACAGGCCATGGCGCTGGAAGAAATGCTGGTGTGCGAGGTGCCGGAAGGGGAAATCTTTTATGAAGAAACCCGGCAGCGGGAACATGTTTCCCTGACACCGGAACTGCGCAGCACCGCGCAGACCATGGCGGATGAGATGAACCGCCTGTTTGCGCGCGGCTATACCCCAAAAAGCAACCCCGGCAAGCATTGCAATGCCTGCTCACTGAAAGAGCTTTGCCTGCCGGCGCTGTATCAGCAGGCAGACCCGGCGGCGTATCTGCGGGAGCATATTGAGGAGGGCGCGCCATGAGAAAGCTGCTCAACACCCTGTTTGTCATCAATGAGGACGCTTACCTGACATTGGATGGCGAAAACCTTGTTGTTACCCGCAATAAGCAGGAAACCCACCGCTATGCCCTGCATACGCTGGAAGGCATCGTCTGCTTTACTTACGCGGGTGCCAGCCCCGCTTTGATGGGAGCTTGTGCCCGGCGGGGCATTGACCTTTGCTTTTTTGACCCGTATGGCAGATTTCAGGCCCGCACCGTGGGGGAAGAACGCGGCAATGTGCTGCTGCGTCAGGCGCAGTACCGCGTGTCGGATGACCCGGCCCAGAGCTGTCGCTATGCCCGGAGCTTTATCCTTGGTAAAGTGTATAACGCACGCTGGGTGCTGGAACGCGCAACCCGCGATCATCCCCAGCGTGTCCCGGTCGAAAAACTGAAACGCACCTCCACCCAGCTGGCCGCCGCGCTGCCGCTGATACAGACCAGCGATGATCCGGAACAGCTGCGCGGCCTGGAAGGCGAGGCAGCCCAGCGCTACTTTGACTGCCTGAATGACCTGATTCTGCAGCAAAAGCAGGATTTTGTGTTTGAGGGCCGCAGCCGCCGTCCACCGCTGGACAATGTGAATGCGCTGCTTTCGTTTGCCTACAGCATGCTGGCGCGGGAGTGTGCATCCGCCTTGACCGCTGTGGGTCTGGACCCTTATGTTGGCTTTATGCACCGCCCGCGCCCCGGCCGCAAAAGTCTGGCACTTGACCTGATGGAAGAACTGCGGGCGGTTTATGCAGACCGGCTGGTCATCAGCTGCATCAATCAAAAGATCATCACGGCAAAACACCTGCAAAAACAGGAAAATGGTGCCGTACTGCTGACGGATGATGGCCGCATGGCAGAACAAAAAGAAAGAAGAGATCACCCATCCGTTTTTGAAAGAAAAACTGCCCTGGGGGCTGGTGCCCTATGTTCAGGCGCTTTTGCTGGCCCGTGCTCTGCGCGGCGACCTGGAAGTGTACCCACCGTTTTTCTGGAAGTGAGGTGCCGTTATGTTGGTGCTTGTAACCTATGATGTCAACACCGAAACAGCCGCCGGTCGTCGCAGGCTGCGCAAAGTAGCAAAAGTCTGTGTAGACTACGGCCAGCGGGTGCAAAACTCCGTATTTGAGTGCCTGCTGGATGCCGCGCAATACACGATGTTCAAAGCAAAATTGACCGAACTGATCGATTCGGAATCGGACAGCCTGCGCTTTTATCAACTGGGAAACCATTACAAAAGCAAAGTCGAGCATGTGGGTCTGCACCCGGATTTTGATCAGGATGGAATCTTGTTTGCTTAGTGCGAGGGGAAGGCAATCATAAAATTCCCGGTTCCTTCGCACCAGAAAATATGGAAAAAACAGGGGCAGAAAGGGTAAAATACAGCCTTGCCTGTCAGCATGAAGATGCAATCCCCATAAAATTTGTTTCATATGCGCAAAAGTGCCCCACTGTTTTGTGCACTTTTGCTGTCGCTCTCCGCAAGGAGAGCGTGGATAGAAATTTTAGATGCCTTTAAGGGATTTGAAGTACAAGCGTCGCTCTCCGCAAGGAGAGCGTGGATAGAAATGCTAGTTTGAAATTATTTGTTTGAAAGGAAAACTGTCGCTCTCCGCAAGGAGAGCGTGGATAGAAATGGGTAATTATTGTGAACGTTCTGGCATGTTGAAAGTCGCTCTCCGCAAGGAGAGCGTGGATAGAAATACAAGTTGCACATCAACGGGTCTGCCATAGCGGTTGTCGCTCTCCGCAAGGAGAGCGTGGATAGAAATTTAACTTGACATTTCATAAGCGAGGACGTGTTAGTCGCTCTCCGCAAGGAGAGCGTGGATAGAAATTGGGAACCATTGCAGACATGGTCCGCAATGACTACAGTCGCTCTCCGCAAGGAGAGCGTGGATAGAAATGGCTTGAGTTATTTCTATATTATCAAGATAACAGGTCGCTCTCCGCAAGGAGAGCGTGGATAGAAATGTGGCATTGTACATATTATAGGACACATATACAGTCGCTCTCCGCAAGGAGAGCGTGGATAGAAATAATTATGTATCGCTTGAATTGCCATTTGACCGATGGTCGCTCTCCGCAAGGAGAGCGTGGATAGAAATGGCTAATTATTGTGAACGTGCTGGAATGATGAAAGGTCGCTCTCCGCAAGGAGAGCGTGGATAGAAATACTGGTACTCTTGACCCTAAAAAGTATGACCGGACGTCGCTCTCCGCAAGGAGAGCGTGGATAGAAATTGTTGATTGCCAAGCAAGGCAGGAGTATTTCTAATGTCGCTCTCCGCAAGGAGAGCGTGGATAGAAATCTTCCAAGTATGAATTGTAGCTCGCGGACTGTTCGTCGCTCTCCGCAAGGAGAGCGTGGATAGAAATTTCCACGTAGGTAATTCTACTGCCACGTTGCCAGTCGCTCTCCGCAAGGAGAGCGTGGATAGAAATTATTGACGATTTGGAGCCGTCCAGCACTCGCAAATGTCGCTCTCCGCAAGGAGAGCGTGGATAGAAATTTTGTCCGCTGTATTAACAGAGCTATTAATATTATGTCGCTCTCCGCAAGGAGAGCGTGGATAGAAATATTTCGGCGCGAATCTCCGCACGCAGGGCATCCAGTCGCTCTCCGCAAGGAGAGCGTGGATAGAAATATCTGCCAGGGCCAGCAAGGCTTTGTAGAGCGCTGTCGCTCTCCGCAAGGAGAGCGTGGATAGAAATATCGGGCCGTTAATATTCAGCGTCCAGCCGCGAAAGTCGCTCTCCGCAAGGAGAGCGTGGATAGAAATCTTATCGGCTGTATTGACAGAGCTATTAATATTAGTCGCTCTCCGCAAGGAGAGCGTGGATAGAAATTGTGCTGAATGCCTAAGACTGTAACACCCATGTAAGTCGCTCTCCGCAAGGAGAGCGTGGATAGAAATCCCGAAAATCCTATGATACGTATTGATGAGATACCGTCGCTCTCCGCAAGGAGAGCGTGGATAGAAATCAGTATTGTTGCCCGTATCTATCCTCATTAACACGGTCGCTCTCCGCAAGGAGAGCGTGGATAGAAATACCGGGATTTTGACGCATCACGCCTGAAAAATAGGTCGCTCTCCGCAAGGAGAGCGTGGATAGAAATATCACGCGCGGCTAACTGCCAACACCGAAGCCACCGTCGCTCTCCGCAAGGAGAGCGTGGATAGAAATGTCGCGTACGGCTCTGCCCCGTCTGCCAATGGCGCGTCGCTCTCCGCAAGGAGAGCGTGGATAGAAATGCCGCGTCCGCCTGTGCCCCGTCTGCCAATGGCGTCGCTCTCCGCAAGGAGAGCGTGGAATGTTTCTCTTTCTGACTGTTCAGGGTGGTTTTGTTCATGCGGATATCCGCTTTAATTTTAAAAATTGCTATAGTAAAAAACTCTCGCATAAA